>Ga0209158_1000002_pt1 | contig 224316 bp, 207 predicted proteins | sample GraSoiAngelo_140_FD_185897 | JGI IMG/M metagenome (GOLD analysis project Ga0209158, IMG submission 185897) | Grasslands soil microbial communities from the Angelo Coastal Reserve, California, USA - 14_0929_12_30cm (SPAdes) (version 2) | ecosystem: Environmental > Terrestrial > Soil >...
GCCTTCAGCGCGGTTTCGACCGTCTCCACGTCCCGCATCTCGCCGATCAGGATGACGTCAGGGTCTTGCCGCAGCGTGGCGCGAAGGCCCGACGCGAAGTCATCGGTATCCACCCCGATCTCGCGCTGCGTGATGGAGCAGTTGATGTCGCGATGCAAGAACTCGATCGGGTTCTCGAGCGTGACCACGTGCTTCTGCTGAGTCTGGTTGATGTGGTTCACGATCGCGGCCATGGTGGAGCTCTTCCCCGAGCCGGTGACGCCCGTGACGAGAATCAACCCTCGCTCCGCCGCCGCGATCGTGCCGAGGACGGGTGGCAGCTTGAGCGACTCAAACGTGGGGATATCGAACGGGATGACGCGCATCACGATCATGAACGACGAGCGTTGCCGCAGGATGTTGACCCGGAAGCGCCCGACCCCCGGCACCCCCCACGAGCAGTCGTACTCGTGCAGCTCGTCGATCCGCCCCCGATCGTCCTCGTTCGGGATCAGGCGCAGCGCGATCGCCTTGGTCTGCTCCGGCGTGAGGCGCTGCTTGGTGAGGGGCACGAGCTTGCCATCGATCCGGGCACGAAACACGTCCCCGGCCTTGATGTGCAAGTCGGATGCGCCGCGATCGATCGCCGCCTTGATGATCTGCTCGATGCCGCGCGGCTGCACGTCGGCGCTGCCGCGAGAGCTGCGGGATTTCTCCTCCACTAGTATCCGGCCTCCAGATCGACCACGTTGGCGAGGGGCGCCCCTGCAAGATAGCGCCGGATGTTCTCCACGATCAGCCCTGTCTCACGCTCCCAGAAGCGCGTGGTCACCGCGGCGACGTGGGGGCTCACGAGCACGCGCGGGTGGCGCCACAAGGCATGTCCCGACGGCAGTGGCTCCACCGCGAAGACATCGAGGGCCGCGCCGCGTAGGCGGGCGGCGTCAAGCAGCTCGAGCAGGGCCGTCTCGTCCAGGAGCGTCCCGCGTGACACGTTGATGACGATCGCACCCCGAGGGAGCCGCTCCAGTACGCTCCGGGTCACCGCCCCACGCGTCCCCGCCGTATGCGGGGCCGCGATCACTAGGCAATCACTCTCGCCTGCCAGCCGCTCGAGGTCGCCCGGCCCCCCGATCCAGCCGACGCCCGCCGGCCCACCGCGCTCGGGCCGGCGCCGCACCCCCGCCACGCTCATCCCCAGCGCCAGGGCGCGACGCGCCACGGCAGCGCCGATCCCGCCCAGCCCGAGGACGCCGACGCGCAGCTCGCCCAGCTCTCGGAGCGGGATCGCGAAGTCGGTGAACTCCGCCTTGGCCCACCGCTCCGCCGCCTGGTACTCGCGCATGCGGTCGAGGCCGCGGGCGAAGTAGGCGATCGCGGCGATGACCCAGTCGGCGATCGGGTCGGCGTGGACGGCGGCGGAGTTGGTGAGCACCACGCCCACCCCCCTCACATGTGGCAGCGTGGCCCCGACCCCCGCGGTGCCGCTGTGGGCCCACTTGAGCGTGCCGTGCGCCGCTTGCACGACCCCGGCCGGCACACCGTACCCCAGGTAGATCTCCGCCCCGCGCGCCGCCGCCGTGGCCTCGGGCGTGCCGGAGCCACCGTCATTGTCAGAGGCGGCCGGGGCCTGGACCTCGACGACGTCCCATCCGGCACCGAGCGCGGCGCGGATCGCTTGGACGACCCAAAGCGGAATCCGCCACGCCGTGAGCGGCGAGGCCAGGTCGACGACGAGGCGCCGGCTCACTCGCCGGTGGAGACGGTCCGCACGCTGGGGTGATGCAGCAGCGCGATCATCACCTGGTCGTGGAGCCGCTTGGGCCCGCGCAGCGAGAACTCGATCACCAAGTCAACGTTCTCGCGGCGACTGGCTTGGCGTTCGATCGTGAGGCCAGTCCGACGGACCACCGTCTCGAGGTCCTCCAACACCGTCGGGTCGGGCCGGGCGTGCACCGACAAGCTGCTCTGCGTGGACTGACGCTCCACCACCAGCTCGACGCGCCCCAGTCCCTGCAGCACGAGCAGGACGAGCAACGTCGTGCCGGCCGCTTCCCAGTAGAACGCGGCGCCCAATGCGACGCCGATCGCGGCCACGACCCAGATCGTGGCCGCGCTGGTCAGGCCCACGACCGCGCCGCGCGCGTGCAGAATCGTGCCCGCCCCGATAAAGCCGACTCCCGTGACGATCTGCGCCGCCACGCGTGTCGGGTCGGCGGTCCCGGCGGCCATGGTGATGGACAGCTTGGTGTAGAGCACCGAGCCGATGCAGATCAGGATGTTGGTCCGCAGCCCAGCCGGCTTCCCGCCCAGCTCGCGCTCGAGGCCGATCGCACCGCCGAACAGGGTGGCGAGGCTGAGCTGGAGGAACAGCTCCAGCCGGAACATCTCGATCATCCGCTGGGCGAAGTGTTGCATCAGGCCTCCGCTCCTTCGAGAAAGCCCATGCGCCGCCGCACCTGGGTCATCGTCTCGCGGGCGAGCGCTCGCGCCCGCGTCGCGCCCGCGCGCAGCAGCTCACTCACCTTGCGCGGCTCCGCCTGCAACGCCTGCGCCCGCTCGCGGATGGGGGTGAGCGTGGCTATCATATGGTCCGCGAGCACCCGCTTGCAATCGAGGCAGCCCCACCCCGCGGTGCGGCAGTTGTGCGCCACCAGCTGCTGCGTGGCGGGCGGCGAGAAGCCCTGATGGATCGTGAAGATGTTGCAAATATCCGGGTTGCCGGGGTCTTTGCGCGTGACCCGGGCGGGGTCGGTCGCGGCGGGCTTGAGCTTCTCCCAGATCGTCTCCGGCGTGTCGAAGAGGCTCACCGTGTTGCCGAGGCTCTTCGACATCTTGGCTTGGCCGTCGAGCCCGAGGACACGCTTCGCCGTGGACAGGAGCGCCTTCGGCTCCGGGAACGCGAACCCTCCGCCGGTCGCGAAGCGGGCGTTCCAGCGGCGCGCGATCTCGCGCATCAGCTCGAGATGCTGCAGCTGGTCCTCCCCGACAGGCACGAGGGTTGCGCGGTACAACAGCACGTCCGCCGCTTGCAGGACCGGATAATTCAGCAGCCCCGCGGGGACGCTCTCTTGGCGCTGCGCCTTGTCCTTGAATTGGGTCTGGCGCTCCAGCTCGCCGAGCGGCGTCACCGTGTTGAGTAGCCAGTTGAGCTCGGTGTGCTCCGGAACGTGCGACTGGACGAACACGATGGCGCGCTCGGGATCGAGGCCCGCCGCGTACAGTCCGACGGCCATGTCGACGGTCCGCTGGGAGAGGCTCGCGGGGTCGTAGGCCTGTGTGATGGCGTGCAGGTCCACGACCGAGAACAGACAATCATGCTGGTGCTGCAGCTTGACCCAATTCTGGACGGCGCCGAGGTAGTTGCCGATGTGCAGCTCGCCCGAGGGCTGGATGCCGGAAAAGACGCGCGCCATGGGGTCACAACCTACGATTGCGGAGGTCGGCCACGCAAGGTGCGAGAACTCAAAGACTTAGTCGATGTGGCAAAGGTCGCTGCCGAGCGCGCCGCTACCCTGTTACGGCAGGCCACGCCTGCGGCGGCGCGCGACTGGATCGAAAAGGCGCGCCACGACTTCGTCACCGAGGTAGACCGACAGTCCGAGGCACTGATCGCGGAGACGCTCACGGCGGCAGTGCCGGGATCCCACGTCATCGGCGAGGAACTGTCGCCGAGCGAGTCGCGCGCGGGCGACGTCGTGTGGATCGTGGACCCGCTCGACGGCACCACCAACTTCCTGCATCGCTACCCGCAGTACGCTGTGTCGATCGGAGCGCTAGTGGAGGGGACGCTGCGGGTGGGGGTGATCCACGACGTCGGCCGAGACCTCGTCTACTGGGGCGCGACCGGGCTCGGCGCCTGGCAGGGCGAGCGGCGGCTGCACGTCTCCGGACTCACCGAGCCTCGGCACGCGCTGGTCGGCACCGGGTTCCCATTCAAGAGTCTTCCGGTGCTGCGGCGCTACCTCGATCAGTTCGCCGCCGTGATGGGCGTCTCGAGCGGCATCCGTCGCGCCGGCTCGGCCGCGCTCGACCTCGCAGACGTGGCGGCGGGCCGCTTCGACGCGTTCTGGGAGCTCACTCTCGCGCCCTGGGACGTCGCCGCAGGCGTCCTGCTGATTCGGGAAGCGGGCGGGGTGGTGACGACGCTCGAAGGTGAGGAGGACGTGCTACGGCACGGCTCCGTCGTCGCCGGGAACCCCTCCCTGCACCGCTGGCTGCTCGAGCTGCTCAGGACCGCCTAGATGCCGGCTCCACTGGTCGAGTGCGTCCCCAATTTCTCCGAGGGTCGGGACCGTGACACGCTGGAGGCGCTCCGCGCCGCGCTCACGAGCGTTCCCGGCGTCACCCTACTCGACGTGCAGGCCGATCCGTCGCACAACCGCTCGGTGTTCACGCTGGTCGCGCGCCCCGACGCCGCGGTCGAAGCCGCGTTGCGCGGCATGCGCGTCGCTACACAACGCATCGATCTGACGAAGCACCGGGGCGAGCACCCCCGCATGGGTGCGGCGGACGTGGTGCCGTTCGTGCCCGTGCGCGATGTGACGATGGAGGACTGCGTGGCCCTGGCGCGGCGCCTGGGTGAGCGCGCCGCGGACGAGCTCGGCGTTCCCATCTATCTCTATGCCCGGGCGGCCACGCGCCCCGAGCGAGAGCGGCTGCCCGACGTTCGGAAGGGCGAGTTCGAGGGCCTGCGGGAACGGATCGGTAAGGACCCGGCCGCGGACCCCGATTTCGGGCCCAAGCACGTCCATCCCACCGCCGGCGTCACGGCGATCGGCGCGCGGCCTTTCCTGGTCGCGTTCAACATTTACCTGGACACGGGCGACGTCCGGGTCGCGAAGCAGATCGCGCAAGCGATCCGGACATCGAGTGGCGGCCTGCCGGCCGTACAGGCCGCCGGGTTCGAGGTGAACGGGAAGGCCCAAGTCTCCATGAACCTGCTCGACATCGACACGACTTCTCCCGCCAGCGTGTTCGCCGCGGTCGAATCCCGGGCGCGCGAGCGTGGCATCGGCGTCCTGAAGAGCGAGGTGGTCGGGCTCATCCCCGAGCGCGGGATTCTGGGCGCGGGGGCCGCATACCTGAAGCTCCCGGACGCGGCCGATCGCCTGCTCGAGGCGAGGATCCGCGCCTTAGAAGGCCCCACGCTCGACGGCTGGCTCGAGGAGCTGGCGGGCGGCGCGCCGGTGCCGGGGGGCGGGAGCGCGGCTGCCCTGGCGGGCGCCCTGGCGGCGGCACTCGTGGCGATGGTCGGGCGCCTCACGATCGGGCGGAAAGCGTATGCGAGCGCGCAGCCGCGGGTCTCGGCCATCGTCGCCGAGGCCGATGCGTTGCGGGGCCAGCTCCGGCGGCTGGTGGATGAGGACGCCGCCGCCTACTCCCGGGTGAGCGCGGCCCATCGGCTCCCCAAGGAGGACCCCGGCCGGAGGCGCGCGGTCGATGAAGCGCTGGTCGGCGCGGCGCAGACCCCGCTCCAAATGGCGCGCGGGGCGGTGCGGCTGCTCGGCCTGGCGCGGGAGATCGAGACGATCGGCAATCAGAACGCCCGCTCGGACGCGCGGGTGGGCGCGGCGCTGGCCCGCGCCGCGCTCGCGGGGGCGGTGGAGAACGTCCGCGTGAATGTGGCGGCGCTCTCAGAGCCGGGATGGGGGAAGGCGCTGCTCCAGGAAGCGGAGGCGCTGGAGCGGGTCAGTCCGCCGTCGTGAGGATGCGCGGCGGCCCGTCGGCGAGGACCGCCACCGTGTGCTCGAAGTGAGCGGAGAGCGACCCGTCCTGGGTCACGACGGTCCATTTGTCGTCGAGTGTGCGAATCTCGGGACCACCCACGTTCACCATCGGCTCGATCGCGATCGTCATCCCGGGCACCAGCCGCGGGCCGCGCCTCGGCTTACCGTAGTTCGGCACCTGCGGCTCCTCGTGGAACGAGGCGCCGATCCCGTGCCCCACCAGCTCGCGCACCACCGAGTACCCGGCCGCCTCGGCGACTTGCTGCACGGCGTGCCCGATGTCGCCCACGTGGTTCCCGGCCCGCGCCTGATCGACCCCTGCGGCGAGCGCTTCCTGCGTCACGCGGAGCAGCCGCTCGGCATCCGGACCCACCTTGCCGACCGGAAACGTTGCGGCTGAGTCGGCGTGCAGGCCCTCGAGCCACACCCCGACGTCTACGCTCAGCAGGTCCCCCTCTCGGAGCACCCGCTTCGGCGACGGGATCCCGTGAACCACTTCCGCATTGATCGAGGTGCAGAGCGTGGCGGGGAAGTCGTACAGCCCCTTGAACGACGGGCGGGCGCCCGGGTGCGACCGGATGAAGCCCTCGGCGAGGCGGTCCAGCTCCTCCGTGGAGACGCCGGGGCGGACCTGACGCTGCACCAGCGCGAGGGTCGCCGCGACGACGCGACCGGCGGCCGCCATCGTCTCGATCTCCCGCGGCGACTTGATCGTGATCATCGCCCGACGATGCGCTTGATCTCCGTCGCGATGGCGTCGACCGTGGCCGAGCCCGGCACGCGATGCACGATGCCGCGCTGCGCGTAATGGGCCACGAGGGGAGCGGTGTCGCGCTGGTACACCTGCAGGCGGGTGCGGATGGCCTCCGGCGTGTCGTCCGACCGGCCCTCCGCGGCTGCGCGAGCCGTCATGCGGCGGACCAGCTCTTCCTCCGGCACGTCGAGCAGCAGGATGTGATTGAGGCGCTGGCCGCGCTCGCCCAGCGTGGTGTCGACCAGCTCGGCCTGCGCGGCGGTGCGGGGGAAGCCGTCGAAGATGGCGCCTTCCTTGGCGTCGGGCTTCGCCAGTTCCGCCTTGATGAGGCTGAGGATCACGCTGTCGGGGACGAGCTTGCCGTCGTCCATGTACTTCTTCGCTTCGCGGCCGAGCGGGGTGCCGTCCTTCACGGCGGCGCGCAGGATGTCGCCCGTGGTGATCTTGGGAAGGCCGAGACGCTCCGCGAGAATCTTACCCTGGGTGCCCTTGCCCGAGCCCGGCGCACCGAGAAGGAGGACGAACAAGGGTCAGCGCCGGAACCGCACGCGGCTCGTTCCGGCCCCGGGTCCCCCACCCCGCATGAACCCGTCGTAGTGCCGCAGCAGCAGGTGTTGCTGCACCTGCTGGACCGTGTCCAGCGCGACGCCCACCACGATCAGCAGCGCCGTGCCCCCGAAGCCGAACGGCATGTTGAGCACGTTCGACACCACGATCGGCAGCATGGCGACGACCGTGAGGAAGATGGCGCCCGGGAGGGTGATCCGGGACAGCACGTCGTCGATGTAGTCGGCGGTGGCCGCGCCCGGCTTCACACCGGGAATGAACCCGCCTTGCTTCTTCAAGTTCTCCGCCAGATCCACGGGATTGAAGATGATGGAGGTGTAGAAGTAGGCGAAGAAGATGATCAGCACCGCGCTCGTCAGGAGGTACAGCGGTGACGTGACGTTGAAGTATTCCGCCAGGTGCTTGAGGGTCGAGTTGCCGCTGAAGGTCGCGATCGTTCCCGGCACGATGATCAACGACTGCGCGAAGATGATCGGCATCACGCCCGAGGAGTTGATCCGCAGCGGGATGAACGTCTTCTGTCCCTCGCGGATCCGTCCCCGCCCCATGACCTTGCGCGGAATCTGGATCGGGATGCGCCGCGCGGCGACGGTCACGGCCACCGTCCCCGCCACCACCAGCACCATGATGAGCAGGACGACCAGGAGCACCGGAAGCGTGAGCGAGCGCGCGCGCAACGCCTCGAAGGTCCGCAACGTCTCGGGCCAGATGCGCTCGACGATCGAGAAGAAGATCAGCAGGCTCGCCCCGTTGCCGATGCCCCGCTCGGTGATCTGCTCGCCCAGCCACATGATGAACACGCCGCCGGTGGACAGCGTGAGGACGGTGGTCATCCGGAAGGCCCAGCCGGGGTGAGCCACGGCGCCGGGGAGCTGCTCGGCGAACAGGGCATAGCCGTACGCCTGGAACAGGCACAGCACCACGGTGAGGTAGCGCGTCCACTGGGTGAGGGTTTTCCGCCCCTCCTCGTCGCGCTGCATCTTTTCGACCACCGGGAATACCGGTGCCGCGAGCTGGAACACGATGCTGGCGGAGATGTAGGGCATGATCCCGAGCGCGAACACGGTGGCACGCGAGAAGCCACCGCCCGCGAACAGGTCGTACAGGCTGAACAGCGTCCCCTGGCCGGCGTTCTTCAGGAAATCAGCGAGGGCCTGGACGTTGACGCCGGGGGTCGCGATATGGGCGCCCAGCCGGTAGATGACGAGGCACAGGAGCGTGAAGAGGATCTTCTCCTTCAGCTCCGGGACCTTGAAGAGATTGGGGATTTGAGGCGCGGTCACGGGTCAGCTCCCGATGGTGCCGCCCGCCTGCTCGATCTTGCTGCGCGCAGAGGCGGACACGGCCACGCCCTTGATGGTGAACTTGCGCCCGACGTCGCCCATGCCGAGCAGCTTGATCGGCCGATCCGGCCGTCGCACCAGGCCTGCGCCGAACAGCGTCTCTGGCGTCACTTCGACGCCTTCAGCGAGCTTGCCGAGGTAGCGCACGTTCACGACTTGAGCGGGCTGCTTGAAAGGATTCGTGAAGCCGCGCTTCGGGATGCGGCGGATGAGCGGCATCTGGCCGCCCTCGAACCCGGGCCGGGTCTGGCCGCCCGAGCGCGCGGTTTGCCCCTTGCCCCCCCGGCCGGCGGTCTTGCCGATCCCCGAGCCGGGGCCTCGCCCTTTGCGGATGCGGGCGCGGTGCGACCCTGCCGGCGGCTGCAGGCTGTGCAGCACCACCCGCTCCACCGTCGTCGGCTGGGCGGTGGCCTTCGCCCTCCGCGTCGCGCGAGCACGCCCTTTCGGCTTCGCCTTGGCCTTCGGCTTCGGCTTCCGCTTCGGCTTGGTTGGCGCCATCGCCTACTTTCCTTCCTTCACGGGCGTCACGGCCACGAGGTGGCGCACCTGATACAGCATGCCACGGAGCGCCGGATGATCCTTCTTGACGACGGCGTCCTGGTGATGCTTGAGTCCGATCGCCTCGAGCGTGCGGCGCTCTAACGCGGGGCGGCCGATGCCCGAGTGGACCTGCTCGATCCGTAGCTCGCCGGTTCCCGCGGGCGGCAGCGCCCGGTCCGCGCCCCGTTTACGCTTGCGGTACTTGCGGGTGGGGGGAAGCCTAGCCACGGGTCGCCCCCTGCCGCGGCCGGTAGTGGATCGCTTCGACCTCCACACCGCGTTCCTTGGCCACGCGCCGCTGGGTGGTCAGGTGCTGCAACGCGTCGATCGTGGCGCGCACCATGTTGTGCGGGTTGGTCGAGCCCAGGCTCTTCGTGAGAATATCCCGCACGCCCGCGCACTCCAGCACCGCGCGCACCGGGCCGCCCGCGATCACCCCGGTTCCCGTGGCGGCGGGCTTGAGGAGGACGCGGCCCGCGCCGTGGTCCCCCACGATCTCGTGCGGGATCGTGCCGCCGGTCAGCGGAACCTCCATCATGCGTCGGCGCGCGGCCTCGACGGCCTTGCGCACTGCCTCGCTCACTTCGTTGGCCTTGCCGGTGGCGACCCCCACCCGTCCCTGCCCGTCGCCGACCGCGACGAGCGCGTTGAACCCGAACCGTCGGCCCCCCTTCACGACCTTGGCGACGCGGTTGATCGAGATCACGTTTTCGAGCAGGCCGTCGCCTTCGCGCTGACGCTCACCCCCATCGCGGCGCTCGCCGCCCCGGCCGCGGCCGCGGCCGCGCCCCCGGCCGCCCCCGCCGCCCCCGCCACCCCCGCCACCCCCGCCACCCCCGCCACCCCCACCACGCCCGCCGCCTCCGCCGCCTCCGCCGCGCGGCCGTTCCTGCACCGCCGCTTCGCCGCCCGCATGCGCCGTCTCGGTCTCCTCACCCATGCCCGGTGTGCCGGCTGCGGGGACCGCGGGCGGGGGCGAGGGCGGGACTTCGCGCTCTTGATCTATCGCCATCAGAACTCCAATCCGCCCTTGCGGGCGCCATCGGCTAGGGCTTTGACGCGCCCGTGGTACTGGTAGCCGCCGCGGTCGAACACGACCTTCGTGATGCCCTGCTCCTTTGCCTTGCGGGCGACCAGCTGGCCCAGAGCGAAGCTGCGTGCTGTCTTGCCCTTCCCCTCAACCGCCACGCCTTCCGAGCGGTCCGCCGCGCCCACCAGCGTGACGCCCCGCGTGTCGTCCACCAGCTGGGCGTAAATGTGCTTCGACGAGCGGAACACGACGAGTCGCGGCCGTTCGGGGGAGCCCGACACCTTGTGGCGCACCCGCAGGTGCCGCTGGTGACGGCGCTGGTCCCGCGTCCGGATCTTGTGGATCGATCGCATGGCTTACTTGGCCGCCTGGGCGGTCTTGCCGGCCTTGCGCCGAACCTGCTCGCCCACGTACCGGATACCCTTGCCCTTGTACGGCTCGGGGGGCCGGACGGCGCGCAGCTCCGCCGCGACCTGCCCCACGAGCTCCTTGTCGATGCCCTCGACCTTGATGAGGACGTTGTTGTCCACCGAGATCTTGATCCCCTTGGGTGCGTGATACGGCACCGGATGGGAGAAGCCCACGACGAGCTGCACGCCGAACGGTTTGGACTCCGCCTTGTAACCCACGCCCTGGATCTCGAGCGACTTCGCGAATCCCTTCGTCACCCCGTCGACCATGTTGGCGACCAGCGTGCGGGTGAGCCCGTGCAGCGCCTTGTGCCGGGTCTCGTCGGAGGGTCGCCGCACCACGACCGTGTCGTCCTCGACGCCAAGCGCGAGCTCCGGGTGGATCATCCGGCTGATCTCGCCCTTCGGCCCCTTCACGGTGATCGTGCGGCCCTCAACCTGGGCGGTGACGCCCTTGGGGAGCGGAACCGGCTTCCTACCGATGCGCGACATCTGGCCTCCTACCACACCACCGCGAGCAGCTCGCCGCCCACGCGGGCGGTACGGGCTTCGCGGTCGGTCATTAGGCCCTGAGGCGTCGAGAGGATCGCCATGCCCAGCCCGTTCTTCACGCGGGGGATCTCCCGCGCCTTGACATAGCGCCGCAGGCCGGGCGCGGAGACGCGCTGCAGCTCGCGGATCACCGGCGCGTCGTTGTGATACTTCAAGTACAGCCGCAGCAGCCCGTGACGCCCGTCGTCCAGCACTGTGAAGTCCTGGATGTAGTGGTTGTCGCGCAGCAGCCTGGCGATCTCGACCTTCAGCTTCGATACCGGCATGTCGACCCGGCGGTGGCCCGCTTGGCAGGCATTCCGCACGCGGGTCAGCATGTCGGCGACGGGATCAATCACGCTCATCGCACCTTCCGTCCTGTTACCAACTGGCCTTGCGCACGCCGGGGATCTCCCCGCGCAGCGCGAGCTCGCGGAAGCAGATGCGGCACAGCTTGAACTTGCGAAGCGTCCCGCGGCTCCGGCCGCACCGCTGGCACCGGTAGTAGCCGCGCACCGCGAACTTCGGCTTCCGCTTGACCTTCTCGATCCAACACTTCTTCGCCATGCCTGGTCTCCCAGTCCCCTCTTCTAGTTGACGCCGACCGGGGCCTCGCCCCGAAACGGCATGCCCATCTCGCGCAGCAGCGCCCGGGCCGTGTCGTCGCGGCCGGCGCTCGTGACGAGCGTGATATCCATCCCGTGGATCTTCTCGACCTTGTCGTAGTCGATCTCGGGGAAGATCATCTGCTCCTTGATGCCGATCGAGTAGTTCCCCCGACCGTCGAAACTATCCGGCGACAGCCCGCGGAAGTCGCGCATCCGCGGCACTGCGATGCTGATGAACCGGTCCAGGAACTCGTACATGCGCGCGCCGCGCAGCGTCACCGCGCACCCGATCGCCATCCCCTGCCGGAGATTGAAGTTGGCCACCGACTTCTTGGCGCGCGTCACCACCGGGTGCTGGCCGGTGATCGCCGCGAGCTCGGTCACGGCCGCTTCGAGCCCCTTGGGGTTCTTGGGCGCGTCCCCCATTCCGACGTTGAGCACGATCTTCAGGAGCCGCGGGATCTCGTGCGGGTTCTCGAGCCCGAATTGCTGCGCCAGCTTGGCCCGCACCCGCTGCTCGTAATGGTCGAGCAGTCGCGGGCGCGGCGCGGGCTCGGGCGGCGGTCCCTCAGGCTCCGCCACCGGCTGTCCCCCCCCTCCCTCCGCCGGCTTCTTTCCCTTCTTGTCCTTCTTTTCCTGCTTCTCCTGCTTCTCCTGTTTCGGCGGTTTCGCCGGCCGCTCCGGGCGGGGCTCCGCCGGAGGGGGGACCGCCGCGCCGGCGGTCTCCGGCTGCTGACCGCGGGGCGTCGCCCCGGGGTCAGCCCCGTTGGCCTGCTTGAGTTCGTCTTCTTTGGGTTCCGCCATCGCTACCTCACGCGCGGGATCGGCTGGCCGGACTTGACCGCGATCCGCTCCACCGTCCCATCCTTGTCGAGCCGCCGCCGTACCCGCGTGGGCTCTCCCGACTTCGGGTCGAGGAGCATCACGTTGGACGCGGCGATGGGCGCGGGGAACTCGATGATCCCGCTTTCGCTCCCCGGCGCTCCGCTGGCGCGCTTGTGCTTCTTCACGACGTTCACGCCCTCCACCACCACCCGGAACTGCTTGGGGTGGACGCGGAGGATCTTGCCTTCCTTGCCCCGATGCTCGCCGCGAATGACCCGCACCGTGTCGCCCTTGGCGACATGGAGCTTGTGGCGCTCGGGCTCACGGCCCCGCTGGCGGCGGCTCTTGCGATAGACCAGCGTCCGCATCTCAGATCACCTCCGGCGCGAGCGACACGATCTTCATGAACCGCTTCTCGCGCAACTCGCGACCCACCGGGCCGAAGATGCGGGTGGCGCGGGGCTCGCCTTGGTCGGTGATGAGCACGGCGGCGTTCTCGTCGAAGCGGATGTAGGAGCCGTCCTTGCGCCTGGTCTCCTTCGCCGTGCGCACGATCACCGCCTTCGCCACCTCGCCCTTTTTGATCTGGCCGGTGGGGATGGCGTCCTTGATGGTGACGACCACGATGTCGCCCAAGCCGCCGTAGCGCCGCTTCGAGCCGCCGAGCACGCGGATCACGAGCGCGCTGCGCGCGCCCGAGTTGTCGGCGATCTTCAGTATCGTTTCCTGCTGTACCACGGTCCCCCCCTCCCCGCCGTCAGCGCGCGCGCCCGACGACTTCGACCACGCGCCACCGCTTCGTCTTCGAGAGCGGTCGCGTCTCCACGATGCGCACGGTGTCGCCCTGCTTCGCACCCTTGTCGTTGTGGGCCGCGACCTGCTTGGTGCGGACCACCTGCTTGCCGTAGAACCCGTGCGCGAAGCGGCGGACCAGCGAGACCGTCACGGTCTGCTGCATCTTGTCGCTCACCACGACGCCCGTGCGGACCTTGCGACGCCCTCTCATGCCTGCTTCCTCTCGCGCAGAATGGTCTTGATCCGGGCGATGTCGCGGCGCATCGTGCGGAACTGCAGCGGGTTGGTAATCGCTTCCGTGCCGCGGCGGAACGTCAGGCGGAAGCGCTCCTCGACCAGCACCGCGAGCTTCTGCTCGAGCTCGTCGGTCTTGAGCTCCCGCAATCCGTCGGGTTTCTGCTTCGCCATTCTACCGCTCCTCCCGCCTCACGAACTTCGATTTGATCGGCAGCTTCGCCGCGGCGAGCTCGAGCGCCTCGCGCGCCAGGTGCTCGGCGATCCCCTCCACCTCGAACATCACCCGGCCCGGTTTCACCACGGCCACCCACCCCTCGGGGTTGCCCTTGCCCTTGCCCATCCGCGTCTCGGCCGGCTTCTTGGTGATCGGCTTGTCGGGAAACAGCCGAATCCACACCTTCCCGCCCCGCTTCATCTCCCGCGTGAGTGCGACGCGCGACGCCTCGATCTGCCGGTTGGTGATCCACCCCGGCTCGAGCGCCATCAGACCGTAGTGGCCGAACGCGACGGTGTTGCCGCGCGTGGCCATCCCCTTGGTGCGGCCCTTGAAGCGCTTGCGAAACTTGACCCGCTTGGGCGCGAGCATGGGTCCCCCCCTCAGACGCCCGTCGAATAGGTGCGGCCGTGCAGATCTTCGGTGCGCTCGCCCTTGAAGATCCACACCTTGACGCCGATGGTCCCATAGGTCGTCTTGGCGGTCGAGAGCGCGTAGTCCACGTCGGCCCGGAGCGTGTGCAGGGGCACGCGCCCTTCGTGGTAGCCCTCGGTGCGGGCGATCTCCGCCCCGCCGAGACGGCCTGCCGTCTTGATCTTGATGCCCTGTGCCCCCATCCGCATCGCGCTCTGCACGGCGCGCTTCATCGCCCGGCGGAACGAGATGCGCTGGGTGAGCTGGTGCGCGACGCTGTCCCCCACCAGCTGGGCGTCGAGCTCCGGGCGCTTGATCTCCTCGACGTTGATCCCGACCTCCTTGCCGGTGAGCTGCGCCAGCTCGTCGCGCAGCTTGTCGACCTCGGCGCCGCGCTTCCCGATCACGACGCCCGGCCGGCCGGTGTGGACGGTGACGGTCACCTTGCCCGGCTTGCGCTCGATGTGCACGTCGGCGATCGCCGCGTGCGCGAGCCGCGTCTTCAAGTACTTGCGGATCAGCTCGTCTTCCTTCAGGAGCTCCGGGAAGTTGCGACGCGCGAAGTAGCGCGACCGCCACTGCTTCACGATGCCCAGCCGGAACCCGTACGGATGCGTTTTCTGGCCCACTTACTTGCTCCCTTTCTTGGGTCGCGACGCGGCGGCCTTGGTGCGTTTGCCCTTGGCCGCGCGCGGGGCGGCGGGTTGCTTGCGCTTGGCCGGCGCCGGCGTCGCCGCCTGCGTCTCCGCGGCTCCCGCCTTCGCCACCGGGGCGGCCCCCCCCCCCACCTCCGCCAGCACGTGGATCTCCACGTGGCTGGTGCGCTTGAGAATCGGCGTCGCGCGCCCCATCGCCGCGGCGGTGAAGCGCTTCAGGGTCGGTCCCTCGTTCACGACGGCGTAGCTGACCCGCAGCCGGTCGGCGTCGAACGCGGCGTTCTGGCGCTGGGCCTGCTGCTCCGCATTCGCCACCGCCGACCGCAGGACTTTGTGGATCTGCTGCGCGGCCAGCTTCTTCGAGAAGCGCAGAATGGCGTACGCCTCCGGCACGGCGCGGCCGCGGATCTGATCGATCACGAGCCGCATCTTGCGCGCCGACTGGCGGACGGTCCGCTGAATCGCCCTGGCTTCCATGGTCTACGCCTTCGGGGGCGCCTCGGCGGCGGCGGCGGCCTCGGCCTCGCGCTCCTGCGCGGAGCCCTTGGCGCTGTGGCCGCGGAACAACCGCGTCGCCGCGAACTCCCCGAGCTTGTGCCCCACCATGTTCTCGGTGATGTACACCGGGATGAACTTGTTCCCGTTGTGCACCGCCAGAGTGTGGCCCACGAAGTCCGGCGTGATCGTGCTGCGCCGGGACCACGTCTTGAACACCTTCTTCTCGTTCTTCTCGTTCAGGACCCGGATCTTCTCGAGGAGCGACGGCTCCACGTAAGGGCCCTTCTTGATCGAGCGTGCCATTACTGCGTCGCCTTCCCGCGCTTGCGCCCGCGCACGATGAGTTTCGTCGACGGCTTCTTGCGGTGTCGCGTCTTCTTCCCTTCGACCTTGCCCCAGGGAGAGGTCGGCGGCCGCCCGCCCGAGGTCTTGCCCTCGCCACCACCCAGCGGGTGGTCGACCGGGTTCATGGCCACGCCGCGCACCCGCGGCCGGCGCCCGAGCCAGCGCGTCTTGCCGGCCTTGCCCACCGAGAGCAGCTCGTGCTCGGCGTTGGACACCTCGCCGATCGTCGCGAGACACTCGCCCCGCACCATGCGCATCTCGGTGGAGCGGAGCCGGAGGGTGACGTGGTGGCCCTCCTTCGCCACGACCTGCACGCCCGTGCCCGCCGAGCGGCACAGTTGGCCGCCCCGCCCGATCTTGAGCTCGACGTTGTGCACCGTCGTGCCCAGCGGGATCTCGAACAGCGGCATCGCGTTCCCGGTGCGGATGTCCGCCCCCGGTCCGGAGACCACCGTGTCGCCGACGGCGAGGCCCTTGGGGGCGAGGATGTAGCGTTTCTCGCCGTCCGCGTAGTGCAGCAGCGCGATCCGCGCGGTGCGGTTCGGATCGTATTCCACGCTCGCGACCTTCGCCGGCACGCCGAACTTGTCGCGCCGGAAGTCGATACGCCGGTACTGTCGCTTGTGCCCGCCGCCCTGATGGCGGGTCGTGATATGGCCCTTGTTGTTGCGACCGCCCGTCCGCTTGAGCGGCTCGAGCAGGGAGCGCTCGGGCTCGGTCTTGGTTAGGTCCCCGAAGTCCGATACCGAACGGAACCGCGTCGCCGACGTGACCGGCTTGAACTGTCGGATGCCCATATCAGCCCTCGAACACCGCGATCGCGTCGCCCTGTTTGAGCACGACGATCGCCTTTTTCCAGGATGGCCGTCGCCCGACGTACCGCCCGTAGGTGCGGCGCTTGGCGCGCACGACCATGGTACGCACGTCGGTCACGGTGACCTTGAACAACGACTCGATGGCCGCCCGGATCTGCGGCTTGGTCGCGTCCGGATGCACGCGAAACGCGTACTCCTTGCGGGCCCCGTACGCCGCCGATGATTTCTCGGTGACCACCGGCCCCACGATCGTGTGGTGCAGCTCAGGCATCGGGGGCCTCCGCCGGCTCGGCGTCACGCGCTCCCTCGCCGAGCGCCGGGAGCTCGACGACCACGGCGTCCGACCAGAGAACCTCGTACGCGGTCGCGTCCACGAACCGCATCACCTGCAGGTTCGGGACGTTACGGCCCGAGAGGTACACGTTGTGCGCATGCGCCGCCCCGGCCGTGAGGACGAGCACCTTCTTGTCGGCGACGCCGAGCTTCCCGAGCAGCTCGACGAGCGGCTTCGTCTTGGGCTTCTGGTACTCGAGCGGATCCACGACGAGCACCGCCCCCTCGCGCGCGCGGGCGTTCAGCGCGGACTTCTTCGCGAGCTGCCGTACCTTCTTCGGAATGCCGAGCCGGTAGTCGCGCGGGTGCGGCCCGAACACGATGCCGCCGTGCCGCCACTGCGGCGAACGGGTCGAGCCCTGTCGCGCGCGGCCGGTACCCTTCTGGCGCCACGGTTTCTGGTTGCCGCCTGTCACCCAGCGCCGCGTCTTGGTGTCGTGCGTCCCGTGGCGCTGGTTCGCCAGGAACGTAACCACCGCCCGGTGGAGGGCGTGCTCGTTCACCGTGCCGTCGAACAGCACCGCGGGCAGCGGCACGGCTTTCTTCTTCGTGCCGGTCGCCGAGTAATGCGGTGCCTCAATCATGGCGGCTCCGTCCTCCCTGCTTGCGAACGGTGAGGAGTCCGTTCATTGGTCCCGGGACGGCGCCGCGCACGAACAACAGGTTCCGCTCGGGATCCACCTTCACGACCCTGAGGCCCAGCTCGGTGAAGCGCCGCGCACCCATGTGGCCCGGCATCCGCTTGCCCTTGATGATCCGGGACGGATCGGTCCCCGGGGCGATGGAGCCGGGCTTCCGGTGCCTGGTATTGCCGTGGGTCTCGGGGCCGCCGCCGAAGTGATGCCGATGCACCACGCCCTGGAACCCGCGGCCTTTGGTCACCCCGGTGACCTTTACGCGATCGCCTGTCTTGAAGATCGCCACGGTGACCGCCTCTCCCGGCTTGGGGGCCTCGACCGCGGCGCCTTCCGCCGCGGCCGTGACGGGGAAGGTGTGCAGCACGCGGGGCGCCGTCTCGAGGCCCGCCCGCTTGACGTGTCCGAGCAGCGCCTTGGGCGAGCGCTTCGGCTTCTTCGCGCCGAAGCCGAGCTGCACCGCGGTGGCCATCACCTGGACCACCGGGCACGGGCCGGCTTCGATCACCGTCACGGGCACGTGCGTGCCCTCCTCGTCGAAGAGGCGCGTCATGCCAAGCTTGCGTCCGATCAGTCCGTTCATGCGTTCCTCGAATGACGGATAACGGATGACGGACAACGTTTTCCGTTATCCGTCGTCCGTTGTCCGCTACTCAACTTTGATCTCCACATCCACGCCGGCCGGCAAATCGAGCTTCGTGAGCGCGTCCACCGTCTGCGACCGCGAATCCAGAATGTCGATCAGCCGTTTGTGCGTCTTCAGCTCGAACTGCTCGCGGCTCTTCTTGTCGATGTGCGGGCTCCGGAGCACCGTCCACAGCTGCCGCTTGGTGGGGAGCGGGATGGGCCCCGAGACCTGCGCGCCGGTTTTCTCGGCGGTGCGCACGATGTCCGCCGCGGCCTGGTCGATCAGCGCGTGGTCGAACGCCTTGAGACGGATGCGGATTTTCCCGGCCATTCGGTACCTCGATTCGAGCCTACTTCTTGATTTTGGTGGCGACCCCGGCGCCCACCGTGCGGCCGCCCTCGCGGATCGCGAAGCGGAGCCCTTCCTCCATGGCGATCGGCGTGATCAGCTCGATCGCCATCTTGGTGTTGTCGCCCGGCATCACCATCTCCACTCCCGCCGGCAGCTCGACCGTCCCCGTTACGTCCGTCGTGCGGAGGTAGAACTGCGGCCGGTACCCCTTGAAGAACGGCGTATGGCGGCCGCCCTCTTCCTTGGTCAGCACATACACTTCGGCGTCGAACGCCGTATGCGGCGTGATGCTCCCCGGCTTTGCGAGCACCATCCCCCGCTCGACCTCGTGCTTTTCCACCCCGCGCAGCAGCAGGCCGACGTTGTCCCCCGCCTGCCCCTCGTCCAGCAGCTTGCGGAACATCTCGACCCCCGTCACCACGGCCTTCTTGTCCGTCCCGAACCCTACCATCTCCACTTCCTCGCCCACTTTGATCTTGCCGCGCTCGATCCGCCCCGTCGCCACCGTGCCTCGCCCGGTGATCGAGAACACGTCTTCCACCGGCATCAGGAACGGCTTGTCCACCTCGCGCTGCGGAATCGGGATGCTCTTGTCGAGGGCGGTGAGGAGCTCCCACACCTTGGGGACCCACTGTTTGTCGCCCTCGATCGCCTTGAGCGCCGAACCGCGGATCATGGGGACATCGTCGCCGGGGAACTCGTACTTCGACAACAGCTCCCGCACCTCCAGCTCCACCAGGTCCAGCAGCTCCGCGTCGTCCACCAGATCGCACTTGTTCAGGAACACCACGATGGCGGGCACGTTCACCTGGCGCGCCAGCAGGATGTGCTCCCGCGTCTGCGGCATCGGCCCGTCCACCGCCGACACCACCAGGATCGCCCCGTCCATCTGCGCCGCCCCCGTGATCATGTTCTTCACGTAGTCGGCGTGGCCGGGGCAGTCCACGTGCGCGTAGTGGCGCTGCTCGCTGGAGTACTCCACGTGGGAAGTCGCGATCGTCAGGATCTTCGTCGCGTCGCGCCGGCCCTGGGACTCGGACGCCTTGGCGACCTGGTCGTAGGTCACATAGGTCGCGAGGCCCTTCTCGGCCGCGACCTTGGTGAGCGCGGCCGTGAGCGTGGTCTTGCCGTGGTCCACGTGCCCGATCGTCCCGACGTTTACGTGGGGCTTGGTGCGCTCGAATTTGGCTTTGGCCATGATCTCCTCGTTGTCCGTTGTCCGTCGTCCGTCATCCGTCTCTACGGAGGACGGAGAACGGATGACGGATGACTACCCTTTCACCTTACTGACAATCTCCTCCGCTTTGGTCTTCGGCACCTCTTGATAGTGGCTGAACTGCATGCTGTAGATGGCGCGGCCCTGGCTCATCGAGCGCAGCGTCGTGGAGTAGCCAAACATCTCCGACAGCGGAACGCTCGCCGCCACCACGTGAGCGTCGGCGCGCTGTGTCATGCCGCCGATCTTGCCGCGCCGGCTCGAGAGGTCGCCGATCACGTCGCCCATGTAGTCGGCGGGCGTCACCACCTCCACGTCCATGACCGGCTCGAGCAGAATCGGCTGCGCTTGCCGCGCCGCCTCCTTCACCGCCATAGACCCCGCGATCTTGAACGCCATCTCGCTCGAGTCGACGTCGTGGTACGACCCGTCCACCAGCTCCACCTTGACGTCCACCATCGGGTAGCCCGCGAGCACGCCGTTCCCGAGCGCTTCCTTCACCCCCTGCTCCACCGGTCCGATGTACTCCCGTGGGATCGCACCGCCCACGACCTTGTCCTCGAACACGAACCCGGTCCCGGCCCCGCCCGGCTCCAGGTTGATGACCACGTGGCCGTACTGGCCGCGACCGCCGGTCTGCCGGATAAACTTCCCCTCCACGTACTCGACCCGCTTGCGCACCGTCTCCCGGTACGCCACCTGCGGCCGCCCCACGTTCGCATCGACCTTGAATTCCCGCTTCATGCGGTCGACGATGATCTCGAGGTGCAGCTCACCCATGCCGCTGATGATCGTCTGGGCGGTCTCGGCGTCGGTGTGGACCCGGAACGTGGGGTCCTCCTCCGAGAGCTTGGCGAGCGCGATGCCCAGCTTGTCCTGGTCGGCCTTCGTCTTCGGCTCGATGGCGACGGAGATCACCGGCTCGGGGAACTTCATCGCCTCGAGGATGATCGGGTGACCCTCGTCGGAGAGGGTGTCGCCGGTCTTCGTGTCCTTGAGCCCGATCGCCGCCGCGATGTCGCCGGCGCGGACCTCCTCGATCTCCTCGCGCTTGTTGGCGTGCATCTGCAGCAGCCGGCCGATGCGCTCCCTGCGGTCTTTGGTGCTGTTGTACACGTAGGAGCCGGCCGCGAGAACGCCGGAATACACCCGGAAGAACGTCAGCTTCCCGACGTAGGGGTCGGTCATGATCTTGAAGGCGAGTGCCGCGAACGGCTCCTCGTCCGACGCCTTGCGGGTCGCGTGGGTCGCATCATGATGCGGCAGGTGCCCCTGGATCGCCGGGACGTCGAGCGGCGAGGGCAGCAGGTCCACCACCGTGTCCAACAACGCCTGGACGCCCTTGTTCTTGAAGGCGGCGCCGCACAGCACCGGCACGACCTTGCCCGAGATCGTCGCCTTGCGCAGCACGGTGCGGATCTCGTCCTCGCTCAGCTCGTGCTCTTCCAGATACTTGTGGAGGATCGCGTCGTCCTGCTCCACCACCGCCTCGAGCATGTGGTGGCGCATCTCGGCCACCGTGGCCTTGAGGGCCGCGGGCACGGGGCCCTCGACGTACTTCTTGCCGAGGGACTCGTCGTCGTACACGATCTCCACCTGCCGCACGAGGTCGATGACGCCGGTGAACAGCTCCCCCGAGCCGAGCGGCAGCTGGATCGGCACCGCGTTGGCGCCAAGCCGCTCGCGCACCATCTTCAGGCACATGTCGAAGTCCGCGCCCACCCGGTCCATTTTGTTGACGAAGATGATGCGCGGCACGTGGTAGCGGTCGGCCTGGCGCCACACGGTCTCGGTCTGCGGCTCGACGCCGCCCACCGCGTCGAGCAAGGTGATCGCGCCATCCAGCACACGGAGCGAGCGCTCCACTTCCACGGTGAAGTCCACGTGGCCGGGCGTATCGATGATGTTGATGCGGTGTAGCTCGCCGCGGCGCGGCCAGAACGCGGTGGTCGCGGCGGAGGTGATCGTGATCCCCCGCTCCTGCTCCTGCTCCATCCAGTCCATCGTGGCCGTGCCTTCGTGCACTTCGCCCAGCTTGTAGGTCCGGCCGGTGTAGTACAGGATGCGCTCGGTCGTAGTCGTCTTCCCGGCATCGATGTGAGCCATGATGCCGATGTTCCGAATCCGTTCGAGCGGCGTGGTGCGTGGCATTGCGTTCCTTTAGCCAGCAAAAACGCGGGGCGACCGCGACGCCCGTTCGGGCCGGTCTCGCTCCGCCGTCATCGGGGGGCCGACCCCTCGATGCAGGATCCCTTGCAGCAGGGTCCCGAGATTGTCTGTTTAAGGTTCAGTAGAGGCGCAGCATGCTGCGCCCTACATCAACCTACCACCGGTAATGTGCGAAAGCCCGATTGGCCTCCGCCATCCGGTGCGTGTCTTCCTTCTTCTTGATCGTCTCGCCCTCGCCCTTCGACGCGAGGATCACCTCGGCGGCGAGCCGCTCCGCCATGTTCTTCTCGCGGCGCGCGCGGCTGAACTGGATCAGCCAGCGCATCCCCAGGGCCGTCCGGCGCTCCGGCCGCACTTCCACCGGCACCTGATAGGTCGCGCCGCCCACCCGGCGCGACTTCACCTCGAGCGCCGGCTTGACGTTCGAGAGCGCCTGTTTGAACACGTTCACGCCGGGCTGCCCGGTGCGTTGCTCGATCAGGTCCATCGCCTGGTAGAACACCCGCTCCGCCAGCGACTTCTTGCCCCGCTCCATGAGGTTGTTGACGAACTTGGAGACGGTCTGGCTGTCGTAGCGCGGATCGGGCGGCACCGGCCGGCGAATCGCCTTCTTCCGTCGACTCACGTCGCCGCTGCCTTGGGCCGCTTGGCGCCGTACTTGGAGCGCGACTGCTTCCGCTCGTTCACGCCCGCCGCGTCCAGCGTGCCCCGGATGATGTGGTAGCGCACGCCCGGGAGATCCTTCACCCGGCCACCGCGGATCATCACGATCGAGTGCTCCTGCAAGTTGTGCCCTTCGCCGGGAATGTAGGCCGTCACCTCGAACCCGTTCGTGAGTCGCACCCGCGCCACCTTACGCAACGCCGAGTTGGGCTTCTTCGGCGTGGTCGTGTACACGCGCGTGCACACGCCGCGCTTTTGCGGGTTGCCGCGCAGCGCGGGCGCCTTTTCCTTCTTTTCGACGTCGCGGCGGCCGCGACGCACGAGCTGGTTGATGGTCGGCATACGCTCCGGCGAAAAGTTGCGAAACAGACTTCCAAAATAGAGGGGGGATTGGGGTTAGGGCAACCCCCGCCACCCCGCCACTCCCCGCCCGCTGCCAGCCTCGAGACGTCAAGCCGCAAGAGAATCGGCACCCGGCCCCCCCCGGCCGCGGTTGCAGTGTCGCACCTTCGGGGCTATATGCAATCTTCTGCCCCTCCGGAGTCACCCTATGCGTCCCACGCTGCTCGTCTCGCTCGCGGTCGTTGCCGCCGCCTGCACCATCCGCGTCATCCAGCCGGCGGCGGCCCCGGCGCCCGGCGGTGGCCCCAAGCCCGACAGCTCCAAGAAGGACCTCCCCTGGAAACCCTTCGCCGAGGTGACCAAGGACGCCCGTGTACAGACAGGGTTGTTCACGGCGTACCTCAAGCGGGAAAACGCCTACCTCGCGCTCAAGCCGGAGCAGCTCGACCACGACTACCTCATGGTGACGGAGTTGTCGCAGGGGATCGGCGAGCTCGGGATTGACGGCGGCAGCGACGTCCGCTCCGACCTGATCCGGTTCCATAAGATCGGCGACCACGTCGAGCTCTGGGTGGTGAACCCCTACGCCACGGCGACGCCGAACACGCCGATGGCGCGCACCGTCGCGTACTCGTTCGGCCATTCGATCGCCCAATCGTTCCCGATCGCCAGCGTGCGCGATACCACCAACGAGGTCCTGGTCGATCTCGCCCCCTTCTTCGTGTCGGACTGGGCGGACGTGGGCGCGTTCTTCCAGTTCCTGTCGCAGCAGACGCCGATGCAGGGCCCGGGCCCGATGTTCGACAAAGAGCGCTCCAGCTTCCAGTCGCTGCGCATGTTCCCCACGAACACCGAGGCCGAGGCCCGGTTGACCTTCCGGACGAGCCGCAACCTCAACATGGACATGGTGCCCGACTACCGATGGATTCCGTTGGGGGTGCACTACTCGATCCTCGAGCTCCCCGCGACACCGATGCGGCCGCGCTACGCCGACGACCGGGTGGGCTACTTCGTCTCCGCGATGAAGAACTTCTCTCGCGACACCGCCGAAACCTTCTTCGTCCGGTACGTGAACCGCTGGCGGCTCGAGAAGAAAGACCCGAGCGCCGCCGTGAGCGATCCGGTGAAGCCGATCACGTACTACGTCGACCGCACGATTCCCCTGGAGTGGCGACCCTACGTGCGGGACGGGATTCTCGAGTGGAACCGCGCGTTCGAGGAGGCGGGCATCCGCAACGCCATCCAGGTACTGGATGCTCCGGACGACTCGCTGTGGAGCGCTGAAGACGCGCGCTACAGCACCGTGCGCTGGATGGCCAACAACGCGTTCACGTACGCGATCGGGCCATCCGACGTCGATCCCCGCACGGGAGAGATCCTCAACGCCGACATCCTCATCGCGGCGTCGTGGATCGAGGCGTTCCAGGGTCAGTACCGTGAGTACGCCGGGCCGCAGGCCATGATCCGCGAGGTGTTCGCGGAGGATTCCCTGCTTCGGGCCGATCCGCGCGGCCGGTTCCAGCGGCTGTGCAGCTACGGCGCAAGCCTCGGCCGCGACGGGACGCTGCTGCGGGCGACGCTGGCGGCGAGCGGAACCATCGCCGCCGGCGCCGCGGTGCCGCGCGAGTTCATCGGGCAGGCCCTGAAGGAACTGGTCATGCACGAGGTCGGGCATACCCTCGGCCTGCGGCACAACTTCCGCGGCACCGCCGCCATCCCCATGGAGAAGCTGTTCGACCGGGCGTACACGGCGACCCACGGCACGTCGGCGTCGGTCATGGACTACAACCCTCCGGCCATCGCGCTGGACCGCACCAAGCAAGGCGACTACTACTCGCGCACGATCGGGACGTACGATCGCTGGGCGATCCGTTACGGCTACGCGTCGGTCGCCGGAGACTCGCCCGACGCGGAGCGCCCCGGCCTGGCGCGCATCGCACGCGAGGCGTCGGAGCCCGACCACGTGTACGGCAGCGACGAGGACGCCGGGTTCGCCGGGTTCGGCCTCGATCCCACCGTGACGCGCTACGACCAGACGTCCGACCCGCTCGCCTGGGCCCAGGACCGTGTGACGCTGGTGAATCGGTTGTTTGACTCCCTCGAAACGCGGCTCGTGGCGGCGGGCGACGGCTACCCGAAGCTGCGGCGCGGTTTCCGGGATCTGCTGTTCCAGCGCTGGTACGCCACGCTCGTGACGACCAAGTACTTGGCGGGCGCGTACACCTCCCGCGATCATCGCGGCGACCCGAACGGCCGGCCGCCGTTCGTCACGGTGTCGGCGGCCCGCCAGCGGGAAGCGCTGGCGTTCATCGCCGATGCGGGGTTGGGCGAAAACGTGTATCGCTTCCGGCCGGAGCTGCTCAGCAAGCTCGCCCCCGAGCGGTGGTACCACTGGGGTGCGAACCCGTTCAGCGAAGCGCGGATCGACTTTCCACTGCACGACTGGGCGCTGGGGTTCCAGGGGACGCTGGTGCGGATGCTCACGGACCCGCAGGTGCTATCGCGGGTGCGGGACACCGAGCTGCGCGCGGAAGCCCGGAGCCAGGTGGTGACGATCCCCGACATTCTGACGACCCTCACCGCCAGTATCTGGGCCGAGGCGGGGCTCCAGGCATCCGAGCGCGCCCGCAACACCACCTCCATCCGCCGCGACCTGCAGCGTTTGTATCTCACCCGGCTGCTGCAGATGGTGGTGACGCCCGAGCCCGGCATTCCGGAAGACGCGCGCACAATTGCGCGAGCCACGCTCGCGAGCCTCAGCCGTGCGCTGGGTCGGTCGCTCGCGCCCGCGAACGAGCTCGACGGGTACACGCAGGCGCATTTCGCCGACTCGCGCCAGCGCATCGACCAAGCCCTCAACGCGCAGGTGGTGCAGCCGCTCGGACCGACTCCGCCGACGCGCTGAAGCAGGAGACAAAGCGACGGCGCCCGGGAATCATCCCCCGGGCGCCGTCGCCCCTACCCGTCTACCCGCTAATCCGCTTCCACTTCCTCCGGGAACGGACTCGGCACCGCGCCCGCCACGGGCTCCTGCGGCGGCGGCGGGGGCTGGAATCCCTCGGGCGGCTCGATCTCGATCTCGTGATAGCGGTAGATGCCCGTCCCCGCCGGGATGAGATGGCCGATGATGATGTTCTCCTTCAGGCCCAGCAAGTCGTCGCGTGCACCCCGAATCGCCGCGTCGGTCAGGACCCGGGTGGTCTCCTGGAACGAGGCCGCCGAGATGAACGATTGCGTCGTGAGGCTCGCCTTCGTGATGCCGAGCAGCAGGGGTTCGTTCGTGGCGACCTTGCCGCTCTTGGTCTGCGTGCGGTGGTTCACCTCGTAGAACGCGAGCTTGTCCACGTTCTCGCCCTCGAGGAATTCGGTATCCCCCGGGTCCACCACCTTCACCTTTTGCAGCATCTGGCGCACGATCACGCCGATGTGCTTGTCGTTGATCTTCACACCCTGCAGGCGGTACACCTCCTGCACCTCGTTCAGCAGGTACTCCTGCACGGCCCGCGGGCCCTTGATCCGCAGGATGTCGTGCGGGTTCACGGGCCCCTCGGTGAGGCGGTCTCCGGCGCGTACCCGGTCGCCCTCGTGGACGCGCAAGTGCTTGCCGGCCGGCACCTCGTACAGCTGCGGCTCGCCCTCTTCCGGATGCACGTAGATCTCGCGCTTGCCGCGCTTGATGTCACCGAAGCGCACGGTGCCGTCGACCTCGGAGATCGTGGCCGGATCCTTGGGCCGCCGCGCCTCGAACAGCTCGGCCACCCGGGGGAGGCCGCCCGTGATGTCGCGCGTCTTGTACGCTTCCCGCGACACCTTGGCGAGTACCAGGCCCGCGTACACCTCCTGGCCGTCCTCGACCGTGAGCTGCGCCCCCTCGGGAATGACGAAGTCGCGCAGCCGCTTCTCCTTGTCACCCTTCTTCTGGATGATCTCGATGTGCGGGTGCAGCTTCTTGTCCCGGTCCTCGATGATCACGCGCTGGCGCCGGCCCGTCAGCTCGTCGAGCTCTTCCCGGACGGTTTCGTCCTCGACGATGTCGACGAAGCGCACCACCCCCGCCACGTCGGTCATGATCGGGTTGGTGTACGGGTCCCAGGTGAACAGCACGCCGTCCCGCGCCACCTTCTGGCCGTCGTCGACCATCACCGTGGCGCCGAGCGGCACGTGGAAGCGTGAGTGCACCGAGAGCTTGCCCTCCTCGCTGGCGCCGTGCTTCGCCGCCCGCAGAATCAGCTCGCCCTCGTAGCTCGTGACCACGCGCTGCTTGTCGGGTGTCTCGACGAAGGTGAGGCGATCGCCGTACTCGATGACGCCTTCCACCTTGGTCTTGCGCACCGTTTGCTCCGCGATGCGCGCCGCCGTGCCGCCGATGTGGAAGGTGCGCAACGTGAGCTGCGTGCCCGGCTCCCCGATGGACTGGGCGGCCAGGATCCCCACCGCTTCACCCAGATCCACCATGTCCATGGTCGCCAGGTTGCGGCCGTAGCACATCCGGCACACGCCGCGCTTCGCCTCGCACGTGAGCACCGACCGGATGCGCACGGCCTCGATCCCCGCATCCTCGATGGCCTGCGCGGTCTCCTCGGTGATGAGCTTGCCCGCTTCCACCAGCACCTTGGGCCGCTCGTCCTCGTCGAGCTCGTGCGGATCCGACACCTCGTCGAGCGCCACGCACCCCACCAGGCGCTCGCGCAGCGGCTCGATGATGTCTTCGCCTTCCTTGAGCGCGGACATCTCGAGACCGAGGATCGTGCCGCAGTCCTCTTCGGTGATCGTCACGTCCTGCGCCACGTCCACCAGGCGGCGAGTCAGGTAGCCCGCGTCCGCCGTCTTCAAGGCGGTGTCGGCGAGTCCCTTGCGCGCGCCGTGCGTCGAGATGAAGTACTCGAGCACGGAGAGGCCTTCCCGGAAGTTCGACTTGATCGGGCTCTCGATGATCTCGCCGATGCCGCCGGTGAGCTTCTTCTGCGGCTTCGCCATCAGGCCGCGCATCCCCGCCAGCTGCCGGATCTGGTCGCGCGAGCCGCGGCTCCCGGAGTCGAACATCATGAACACCGGGTTGAAGCCGCCCTTGGACCGCTGCATCGTCTTGACCATCGCGTCGGCGATGTCGTTGTTCGCGTGCGTCCAGGCGTCGATCACCTTGTTGTAGCGCTCGCCGAAGGTGATCTGGCCGGTAGCGTAGGCGCGCTGGAACCGCTCGACCCGCGCCTCGGCGTCGTGCAGCAGCGACGCCTTCTCCGCCGGGATCTCGAGATCCTCGACCCCGATCGAGACGCCCCCCATCGTGGCGTACCGGAAGCCGAACTCCTTCAGGAGGTCCAGGAACTGGACCGTGCTGGCCAGCCCGGCCCGCCGGTAGCTCTCGAACACCAGCTCCGAGAGGTCCTTCTTGCGCATGACCTGGTTCTGGAACCCCTGCTCACGCCGCAACCCTTCGGGGAGGATGCTGTTGAAGATCACCCGCCCCACGGTCGTGTAGATCCACTCGCCCGGCGGCTCGCTCCAGTGGTGCAGTGGCGAGTGGTAGGCGAGCTGCTTGGTCGCGAGCCCCATGTCGAGCTCGGCGAGCGTCGCGACGCGGGGCGCCCGCGCCTTGACCTCCGGCTGCTCGAAATCGGCCGGCTCCTTCGTGAGGAAGTAGCAGCCCAGCACCATGTCCTGCGACGGCTCGGCGACGGGCCGCCCGTCGGACGGTTTGAGGACGTTGTTGGACGAGATCATCAGCAGCCGCGCCTCGATCTGGCTCTCGAAGGAGAGGGGCACGTGCACGGCCATCTGGTCGCCGTCGAAGTCCGCGTTGAACGCCGCGCACACGAGCGGATGGATCCGGATCGCCTTGCCTTCCACGAGGACCGGCTCGAACGCCTGGATGCCCAGACGGTGCAGCGTCGGCGCGCGGTTCAGGAGCACGGGATGGTCCTCGATGATCTCCTCGAGGATCTCGTACACCTCGGGCGACTCCTTCTCCACGATCTTCTTCGCCCGTTTCACGGTCTCGGCGATACCCTTCTCGACGAGCTTGTGGATGATGAAGGGCTTGAACAGCTCCACCGCCATCGCCTTGGGGAGCCCGCACTGGTGCAGCCGCAGCTCCGGGCCCACCACGATCACCGACCGGCCCGAATAGTCCACCCGCTTGCCGAGCAGGTTCTGGCGGAACCGCCCCTGCTTGCCCTTCAGCATGTCGGAGAGCGACTTGAGCGGCCGCTTGCCCCGCCCGCGAATCGCCTTCGAGCGACGGCCGTTGTCGAACAGCGCGTCCACTGCCTCCTGCAGCATCCGCTTCTCGTTCCGGAGGATGACCTCCGGCGCCCGGTGCAGGATCAGCTTCTGCAGCCGGTTGTTGCGATTGATGACGCGGCGATACAGGTCGTTCAGGTCCGACGTCGCGAACCGCCCGCCGTCCAGTGGCACCAACGGCCGCAGGTCGGGCGGGATGACCGGGATCACATCCAGGATCATCCAGCGGGGGTCGTTGCGCCCCTCGCCCGCGGCGCCCGAGTTGCGGAACGCATCCACGATCTTGAGCCGCTTCAGCTGCTGCTTCTTGCGGTGCTGGCTCGTCTCGCCCGCGACCGCCTCGCGCAGCTCGTCGGCGAGCTTGTCGATGTTGAGCCGCTCCAGCAGGGACCGCACCGCGGGCGCGCCGATGTCCGCCTTGAAGGCGGCATCGCCCTGGGCCTTCGCCTTGGTACGGAGCTCGAGGAAGCGGTCCTCGTCGAGCAGCTCCTTCTCCTGCACTTCCTGCTCGCCCGGGTCGATCACCACGTAGTTCGTGTAGTAGATCACCCGCTCGAGATCCCGCAGCGTCATGTCGAGCAGGTTGCCCATCGGCGACGGCAGCGTCTTGAAGAACCAGATGTGCGCCACCGGGACGGCGAGCTCGATATGCCCCATGCGCTCGCGCCGCACCTTGGACAGCGTCACCTCGACGCCGCAGCGGTCGCAGATCACGCCGCGGTACCGGATGCGCTTGTACTTGCCGCAGTGGCACTCCCAGTCCTTCACCGGGCCGAAGATGCGCTCGCAGAACAAGCCGTCCCGCTCCGGCTTGAAGGAGCGGTAGTTGATGGTCTCGGGCTTCGTCACCTCGCCCCACGACCACCAGGTGCGCTGGCCCTGCAGCTCCAGACGCTCGCGCTCCTTGGAGTCGCGCGGGCCCCGGATCTCCTCTGGGGAGGCGATCCGGATCTGGATATAGTCGAAGCTCGAGCTCTTTGGCTCGCGCCCGCTCCGGAAATCGATCATCGAGTCTCCCTCCCCTTACTCTTCAACTTCCTCGGTGGTGCCCAGGGTCACCTTCAACCCGAGGGCCTGGAGTTCCTTCACCAGTACGTTGAAGGACTCGGGGATGCCGGGTTTCGGCAGGTTCTGCCCCTTGACGATGGCCTCGTACACGCGGCTGCGGCCGTTCACGTCGTCCGACTTGACGGTCAGGATCTCCTGCAGCGTGTGCGCCGCGCCGTACGCCTCGAGCGCCCACACCTCCATCTCACCGAACCGCTGGCCCCCGAACTGCGCCTTGCCGGCGAGCGGCTGCTGCGTGACCAGCGAGTACGGCCCGATGGAGCGCGCGTGGATCTTGTCGTCCACCAAGTGCGACAGCTTCATCATGTAGATCGAGCCGACGGTGACGTCCGACGCGAAGAACTCGCCGGAGCGTCCGTCGCGCAGGCGCGCCTTTCCCATCGGGGAGAGGCCCGCCGCCTTGAGCACCTCGTTCACCGCCTGGTCCACGTCCGCCTCGGACTTGGGCCCGAGTAGGGCCGCCAGCGCCGGAAACCCGACGGCCTCCAGCACCTCGGCCGGCTTGTCGTGCTCGAGGAACTTCTCGATCTCCTTGAGTCCCGCCTTGAGCCCGGTCTTGTCGCCCTTGGAGAGCTCCTCCGCCTCGAGTCGCGCCTGGTGCGCCTCCTGCTCGATGCGACGTTGCTCGAGCTCCCGTTCGGCGAGTTGCTTCGCGGCTGACTTGAGGAAGTCCACGACGCGATGGTACACGTCGCGCGTCTCCTGCGAGAGCGCGCGGTGCCCGAGCACGCCGATCCCGGCGGTCGCGACCTCCGGCCGCGCGCCGTTCCCCGACGGCAGGCGCCGCAGGTCCCGCACGATCTGCCGCACGGTCTCCGGGTCGAGGCCGGGGAGCCGGACCTCGAGCTGGAGCGCGTCGGCCGCCCAGGTGAGGCCGGCCAGACGGAGCAGCACGCCGATCTCGGTCTCGTCCGCGCCCTGGAACACGGGGGTTTTGGATTCGAAGCCCAGGATCCGCGCCGCCCAGCCGAGGTGGGTCTCCAGGATCTGACCGACATTCATGCGCGAGGGCACCCCCAGCGGGTTCAGCACGATGTCCACCGGCGCCCCGTGCGGCAGGAACGGCATGTCCTCCTCCGGGACGATGCGCGCGATGATGCCCTTGTTGCCGTGGCGGCCCGCCATCTTGTCGCCCACGGAGATCTTGCGCTTCTCGGCGACGTACACCTTCACGAGCTGAATCACGCCCGGAGGGAGCTCGTCCGGCTGCAGGATCTTGTCGATCTGGTCCTCGGACTTCTCCTCGATCTTGGCACGCTCGGCCTGCGCGGCGTCCAGCACGGCCCGGAACCGCTCGTTCACCTGCTTGTTGGCCACGCGCAGTGTTTTCAGGTCCACGTCCGCGAAGTTGATGCCGTCGAGCTGCGGCTTGGCGAGCTTCGTTCCGGCCGGGAGGTATTCCTCGACCGTTCCGGCCTTGAGCATCAGCCCGACCTCCTGGTTCGCGAGCAGGTCGCGCAGCTCGGCGAACATCGCCTCGGAGATGCGGGCCTTCTCCTCCGTTTCGAGCCGGCGTACTTCGCCGATCCGCTCGCCGCGATCCTTCTCGACGACTTGGTCCTCGATGCGGGAGAAGATCTTGACATCGATGACCACGCCCTCCATCCCCGGCGGTACCTTGAGCGACGAATCCTTCACGTCCTTCGCCTTCTCGCCGAAGATGGCCGTGAGGAGCTTTTCCTCTGGGGAGAGCTCGGTTTCACCCTTGGGAGTGATCTTGCCCACCAGGATGTCGCCGGCCTTCACGTGCGCCCCGATGCGGACGATGCCCCGCTCGTCCAGGTCGACGAGCGACTCTTCGGCCACGTTGGGGATCTCGCGCGTGATCTCCTCGCGACCGCGCTTGGTGTCGCGCACGTGCAGCTCGAGCTCCTGGATGTGGATCGACGAGTAGACGTCGTCCTTCACCAGGCGCTCCGAGAGGACGATCGCGTCCTCGAAGTTGTGCCCGTACCACGGCATGAACGCCACCGTCACGTTGGCGCCGAGCGCCAGCTCGCCGTGCTCGGTCCCCGCGCCGTCGGCCACGATCTGCCCCGCCTTCACCTTCTGCCCCACATGGACCAGCGGCCGCTGGTTGATGGCGGTGTCCTGGTTGGTGCGCCAGAACTTCTTCAGGCGGTAGCGGTCATGCTGCTTGAGCCGCGCCAGCGGGTGGTCCCCCGTCTTGGCGTCTTCGTCGCCGGTGTCGATGATGATCTCGTCCGCCGTGACGCGCGTGACCACGCCCGCGCGCCGCGCGATCACCACCGCACCAGAGTCGCGGGCCACCTTCTCCTCGAGCCCGGTCCCGATGAGCGGGGCCTGCGGGAACAGCAGGGGCACCGACTGCCGCTGCATGTTCGAGCCCATGAGGGCGCGGTTGGCGTCGTCGTGCTCGAGGAACGGGATCAGGGCCGCGGCGATGGACACCAGCTGCTCGGGCGCCACGTCCATGAAGTCGATCCGGTTGGGCGCGAGCAGCGGGTAGTCGTCCCGCTTGCGGCACAACACCAGCTCATCGGTAAAGCCGCCGTCCTCGGTGACGTGCGCGTTCGCCTGCGCCACCGCGTACTCCTCCTCCTCCGACGCCGAGAGCCAGCGGATCTCGTCGGTGACTTTGCCGCTCTTGACCACGCGGTACGGCGTCTCGATGAAGCCGAGGTCGTTGACGCGCGCGTAGCACGACAGACTCGTGATGAGCCCGATGTTCGGTCCCTCCGGCGTCTCGATCGGGCACATGCGACCATACTGGCTGTAGTGCACGTCCCGCACCTCGAAGCCCGCGCGCTCGCGCGTGAGGCCGCCCGGCCCCAGGGCCGAGAGGCGCCGCTTGTGCGTCAGCTCCGCCAGCGGGTTCGTCTGGTCCATGAACTGTGACAGCTGTGAGCTGCCGAAGAACGCCTGGATCACGGCGCTCACCGTGCGCGCGTTCACGAGGTCGTCCAGCGTGATCCGCTCGGGATCGTTGTTGATGCTCATCCGCTCCTTGATGAGCCGCGCCATGCGCGACAGCCCGACCGAGAACTGGTTCGCGATCAGCTCGCCCACCGAGCGCACCCGGCGGTTGCCGAGGTGGTCGATGTCGTCGGTGTAGCCGCGCCCCTCGCGCAGCTCGATCAGGTAGCGGATGATGGCGATGAAGTCGTCCTCCGTGAGGACCGTGTGGTCCTTGGAGACGTTCACCTTGAGGCGCTGGTTGATCTTGTAGCGCCCCACCCGGCCCAGGTCGTAGCGCTTGGGGTGGAAGAACAGCCGCTCGAGCGCCTGGCGCGCGGTCTCGAGGTTGGGCGCCTCGCCCGGCCGCAGCAGCGCGTAGATCTGCTCCAGCGCCTCGGCCTCCGTGTGGGTCGGGTCCTTGAGCAGCGTGTTCTTGATGAGCGGCGACTCGCTACGCCCGGCGGGCAGGAGCACCTCGACTTTGGTCACCCCCGCTTTGAGGAGCTTCTTCTTGAGCGTGTCCGACAGCTCACGCCCTCCTTCGGCCACCACCTCTCCGGTCTCCGGATCGGCGACGTCGAATGCCAGGACGTGCGCCCCCTGCCGCTCCCGCGTGCTGGTGGGCTGGGCCTCGTCCCGCAGGTCGAGCGAGGTGTAGCCCGCGAACACCTTGACCTTGCTGATGCCGGCTCGCCGGAAGGTGTTGAACTTCTCCAGGGTCAGCTCGTCACCCACCCTGCCGAGCGGCTCGCCCTTCTTGTTCTCCGGGTCCGGCACGTCGGCCGCGAGCAGGGTCCCGAGCACCTCGCGCTTCTGGGCGCGACCCTCGAGCTTGCCCGTGATATCGATGTCCTTCGTCGCGTAGAACAGTTTCAGGATGTCGGCGTTGGTGCCGTAGCCGAACGCCCGCAGCAGCGCCGTCGCCGGGAACTTCTTCTTCTTGTCGATGTGGACGTAGATCACGTCATGGATATCGATCGTGAACTCGACCCACGAGCCCCGGAACGGGATGATGCGCGCCGAGAACAGCCGCTGGCCGTTGGGGTGGATGCTCTCTTCGAACACCACGCCCGGAGAGCGATGCAGCTGCGATACGATCACGCGCTCGGCGCCGTTGATGACGAACGTGCCGAGCGGGGTGAGGATCGGCAGCTCACCCAGGTAGACCTCTTTCTCGATGATGTTCTTCGGCCGCTTGGTCTTGGTGGTCTCGCCGACTTCCTCCATGACCACGAGCTGCAGTGTCGCCTTGAGCGGGACCGAGTAGGTCATGTCGCGCTCGATGCACTCCTCCACCGAGTACTTCGACTCCCCGAGCGCGTACTTCACGAACTCCAGGGAGTAATTGCCGTTCACGTCTTGGATCGGAAACACGTCCTTGAACACCCGCTCCAGCCCGATATCCGTCCGCTCCGCGCCCTTGCCGTCCGGCTGGAGCAGCGACTGGAACGCGCGCGTCTGGATGTCGAGGAGGTGCGGCATCGGCATCCCCTCGTCGAGCTTCGCGAACGACAGCACCGGCATCGTCTTCGTCATGTCGAGACCTCAGGCAAAACGCGAAAAGGCCCCTGGTCCCCGGCCGGCACGTCGGTCGGGGACGGACAGAGGGCTCGGAGAAGCGAGCAGGAGTGTGTCAAATTGCGCATGTCGTCGACCAAAGAAGACCCGAGTTTCGGCCGGCGGGCCCCCATGGCCCGCGGCGTCAGCCTCAGCGTCTACTTCAGTTCGACGGCCGCGCCCTGCGCTTCGAGCTTCTTTTTGATTTCCTCGGCTTCCTGCTTGGACACGCCTTCCTTCACGGTTCCGGGCGCAGCTTCCACCAGGTCCTTGGCCTCTTTGAGGCCGAGGTTGGTGATCGCCCGGATCTCTTTGATCACCTGGATCTTCTTCTCGCCGGCGCCCTTCAGGATGACCGTGAACTCGGTCTGCTCCTCGGCGGCGGGCGCCGCGGCTGCCGCCCCTGCCCCGCCCGCGGCGGGCGCCGCCGCTACCGGCGCCGCGATCGTGACGCCGAACTTCTCCTTGAACGCCTCGATCAGCTCTGCCAATTCAAACACCGACATGTTCCCGATCGCCTGGAGAATGTCGTCCTTGCTCGCACTCGTCTGAGTCGCCATTTCCGTATCTCCCACCGGGTTAAGATCAGCGCCCGCCGGGGGGGCGCGCTTGGTCCGCAGCGCCTCCAGGGCACCCACCAGATTCATCAGTAAGCCGTTCAATGCGCCGACGAAGCCAGCCATCGGTGCTTGCAGCGCCCCGCCCAGCCGGGCGAGGAGCTCGGTGCGCGGGGGGAGACTGGCCAGCCGTTTGACCTGCTCGGGCGTGACCGTCTTCCCGTCCACGAGGCCCGCCTTGATGGCAGGCTTCTCGAACTCCCGCGCGAAGTCTCCCAGCACTTTCGCCGCGGCCACGGGATCCGCCCCCCCCAACACGAGTCCGGTCGGGCCCGCGAGATGGGGCTCGAGCCCCGGCACCCGGGCGTCGCCGAGCGCGCGCAGCGCGAGGGTGTTCTTCACGACGACGTACTCGACGCCTGCCGCCCGCAAGCGGCGCCGCAGCTGCGTGAGCTTGGCGACATCGAGCCCCGTGAAGTCCGTGATGTACACGGTGGGAGCGCGCCGCAGGCGGTCCGCCAAGGCCGTCACCACTTGCTGCTTCTGCTCCTTGGTCCGGATCATGCGAACACCGCCGGGTCGAGATGCACACCGGGGCCCATCGTGCTCGACACGGTGACGGACCGGATGTAGTGGCCCTTGGCCGCCGCCGGCTTGGCCCGCACGATCGCCTCCATGAACGTCTGGAGGTTTTCCGCCAGCGCGTCGGCCGAAAAGGACTTCTTACCGATCGGGGCGTGCACGATGCCGCTCTTGTCCACCCGGAACTCGATCTTCCCGGCCTTGAGCTCCTTGACCGCGCGCGCCACGTCCATCGTGACGGTGCCCGCCTTGGGGTTCGGCATGAGGCCACGCGGGCCCAGCACCTTGCCCAAGGGCCCGAGCTGGCCCATCACGTCCGGCGTGGCGACGATCATGTCGGTGTCGAGCCATCCGTCCTTGATCTTCTGGATGTACTCGACGCCGACGAAGTCCGCTCCGGCCGCCTCGGCCTCCTTCGCCTTGTCGCCCTGCGCGATCACGAGCACCCGCACCTTCTTGCCGGTGCCGTTCGGCAAGCTCACGGTGCCCCGGACGACCTGGTCGGCGTGCTTGGGATCGACGCCCAGCCGCACGGCCACGTCCACCGACTCGTCGAATTTCGCGTAGCCAGCGGTCTTGACGCGCTCCACTGCCTCGCGCGGGGAATACAGCTTGCGCGGCTCGATGGTCCCGACCGCCGCGCGGTAGTGTTTGCCGTGCGTCCGCATCAGTCCACCACCTCGAGCCCCATGGAGCGGGCGGTGCCCGCCACCATGTTCATCGCCGCCTCGATGTCGTTGGCGTTCAAGTCCGGCATCTTGAGCTCGGCGATCTTGCGCAGCTGCGCGCGCGTCACCTTGCCGACCTTCTGGCGGTTCGAGGTCGGGCTGCCCTTCTCGATCCCGGCCTCCTTTTTCAGGAGCACCGCCGCGGGTGGCGTCTTGGTGATGAACGTGAACGTGCGGTCCTTGAAGATCGTCACCTCGACCGGCGTGATCATCCCCTGCGCCTGGGCCGTCTTGGCGTTGAACTGCTTCACGAACTCCATGATGTTCACGCCGTGCGGCCCCAGGGCGGTGCCCACCGGCGGGGCGGGCGTCGCCTGCCCGGCCGGGACCTGGAGCTTCACGACTGCCATAATCGGCTTGGCCATTTGTCCCTGTGCGTCTGCGCGTCTCTGCGTCTAGCGGTTCAGTGAGCCTTTAACTGGAGGTAGTCGAGCTCCACCGACGTCGGCCGACCGAACAGGGACACCGCGACGCGCACCTTGCCCTTGTCCGGAATCACCTCTTCGACCGTGCCCGAAAAGTCCGAGAACGGCCCTTCGGTGATCTCCACGACCTGCCCCACCAGGAACGGAATCTGCTCCTGCGGCTCCTCTTCCTTGACGGCTTCCTCGATGCCCAGGAGGCGGTTCACCTCCTCCGGGCGGAGCGGCATGGGGAGCCGGCCCGTCCCCACGAACTTGATCACGCCCTGAATGCCGTTGATGACGTGGATCGTCTCCTGATTCAAGACCATGTTCACGAGCACGTAGCCCGGATAGATCTTGCGCTCGACCGTCACCTTCTTGCCGTTCTTGATCTCGACCACTTCCTGCGTCGGGACCAGGGCCTGGCGGATCGGCTTCTCGTCGTCCGGGCGCGGGTCGTCCTTGATGCGCCGGTCGATGAGGGAGCGGACCTTGTTCTCGTGTCCCGCCGTCGTCTGGATCGCGTACCAGCGATGGTCCGTCATTTGAACAGGTTGGCCACCGCCGTCACGAACACCAGCTGCAGCGTCGAGTCCATGAGCCCGATCAGCACGCCCAGGCTGATCACGAACACGACGATCACCCCGGTCGCCTTCTTGAGCTCGTCCCAGCTGGGCCAGGTGACCTTGCGGACTTCCGCCGGCACCTGCACCGTCACGAACTCCCAGGCGCGACGCAGCCCGCCCGACGCGGGGCGTTCGAGTGCCTCCGTCGACACTACTTCGACTCCTTATGCGCCGTCTGTTTGTTGCACCGCGGGCAGTACTTCTTCCACTCGGCCCGCTCGGGATGCTTCCGCCGGTTCTTGGTCGTGAAATAGTTCCGGCTCTTACAGGCGGTGCATTCCATGATGATGTTCTCGCGCGCCATCTATGTGTTCTCCGTTGTCCGTCCTCCGTCATCCGCCGGTCCGGTGCGTTACGGACCACGGATAACGGACGACGGATGACGTCTTACTTCAAGATTTTCGTCACCACGCCCGCACCCACCGTCCGGCCGCCCTCGCGGATCGCGAACCGCAGCTGCTCCTCCATGGCGATCGGCGTGATCAGCTCGATCGTCATCTTGGTGTTGTCGCCCGGCATCACCATCTCCACTCCCCCCGGCAGCTCGACCGTCCCCGTCACGTCCGTCGTGCGGAAGTAGAACTGCGGCCGGTATCCCTTGAAGAACGGCGTATGGCGGCCGCCCTCTTCCTTCGTGAGAACGTAGACCTCGGCCTCGAACTTGGTGTGCGGCGTGATCGAGCCCGGCTTCGCGAGCACCATGCCGCGCTCGATGTCGGTCTTCTCCACGCCGCGCAGCAGCAGACCGACGTTGTCCCCCGCCTGCCCCTCGTCCAGCAGCTTGCGGAACATCTCGACCCCGGTCACCACCGTCTTCTTGTCGGTGCCGAAGCCCACCATCTCCACTTCCTCGCCCACCTTGATCTTGCCCCGGTCGATCCGCCCCGTCGCCACCGTGCCTCGCCCCGTGATCGAGAACACGTCTTCCACCGGCATCAGGAACGGCTTGTCCACCTCGCGCTTGGGCACCGGGATGCTCTTGTCCAAAGCCGCCAAGAGCTCCCAGATCTTGTCGACCCACTTTTTGTCCGCGTCGATCGCCTTGAGCGCCGAACCGCGGATCATGGGGACATCGTCGCCGGGGAACTCGTACTTCGACAACAGCTCCCGCACCTCCAGCTCCACCAGGTCCAGCAGCTCCGCGTCGTCCACCAGATCGCACTTGTTCAGGAACACCACGATGGCGGGCACGTTCACCTGGCGCGCCAGCAGGATGTGCTCCCGCGTCTGCGGCATCGGCCCGTCCACCGCCGACACCACCAGGATCGCCCCGTCCATCTGCGCCGCCCCCGTGATCATGTTCTTCACGTAGTCGGCGTGGCCCGGGCAGTCCACGTGCGCGTAGTGGCGCTGCTCCGTGGAGTACTCCACGTGGGCGGTGGCGATCGTGAGGATCTTCGTCGCGTCACGCCGCCCCTGCGCCGCCGAGGCTTTCGCCACCTCGTCGTAGCTCACGTAGGTGGCGAGCCCCTTCTCGGCCGCGACTTTGGTGAGCGCGGCCGTGAGCGTGGTCTTGCCGTGGTCCACGTGCCCGATCGTCCCGACGTTCACGTGCGGCTTGGTGCGCTGGAATTTTGCTTTCGCCATGGAACCCTCGTTGAGATGTCAGACGTCAGACGTCGGACATCAGCGTTGCCCTCCACAGAGCTCGCGACCGGAATCGAACCGGTGACCTCGTCCTTACCAAGGACGCGCTCTACCGACTGAGCTACGCGAGCGAAAGCGGGCGACGGGGCTCGAACCCGTGACCCTCAGCTTGGAAGGCTGATGCTCTACCAACTGAGCTACGCCCGCGCGCCCCGGGAGTGGTGGGGGAAGGATTCGAACCTTCGTAGGCTGTCGCCGGCAGATTTACAGTCTGCTCCCTTTGGCCACTCGGGCACCCCACCGCGCCGGTCGCCGCGCCCTCGTTCGCTTCCCCCTGCCCCCGTCCCCAACCACCACTGACAACTCACCCCGCGTTTCCCAAAGCGCGGGGTGTGTTGGTCCCTCCGGTCTCGGAGTCGGGGTGGTCCTGCTCCTCTTCGGCAACGTGAGCTGACGAAGGGACTCGAACCCTTAACCTGCTGATTACAAATCAGCTGCTCTACCAGTTGAGCTACGTCAGCTGGTCGATCGCCAAAATCTCCAGACCCGTAGCATAAACGGGGATGGCTATAAGGGCAAGGGACGGGCCGGGAAGAACTTACACCACCCGCCACTTGGTGCCGGAGGGCGTGTCCTCGATCTCCACCCCTCTCGCCTTGAGCTCGGCGCGGATCCGGTCCGCCTCCTTGAAGTCCTTGGCTTTGCGTGCTTTGTCACGGGCGGCGATGCGCTCCTCGACCCAGGCTACCAAACCGGAATCCAGCTGCTTGGGCGTGGGCAGGACATCGAGCACGCTCATGACCTCGGCCAACGCGGCCTGGGCTCGCTGCGCGTCCTCGCTACCGGCGGCCTCCCTGTCGAGCTCGCGGTTGGCGGATCGCATGAATTCGAACAGTGCGCCGCACGCCCGAGGAGCATTGAGGTCGTCATCCAGGGCCGCGCGAAAATCCGCTTGAAGACGTTGTGCGAGCTGGGCTAACGTCCCTCGACCGCGGGCTCGCGTTGGCCCGCTCCCGACGAACCGAACTCGCTCGTGGAACTCGCCCAGCCGCTTCGCGGCTTCCTGCGCGCCTGCGAGCGCGTCGTCGTTGAAGTCGAGGGGCTGCCGGTAGTGCGTCTGCCAGAACAGGAGGCGTACCGCCGCCGCGTCGACCCCTTGCTCCCGCAGGTCACGCGCCGTGAGAAAATTCCCGAACCGCTTGGACATCTTGGTGCCGCCCACGTTGAGAAATTCGCCGTGCAGCCAGTAGCGCGCGAACGGTTTCCCGGTCGCCGCCTCCGACTGCGCGATCTCATCCTCGTGATGCGGGAAGATCAGGTCGACGCCCCCGGCGTGGATATCGAGCGTCTCCACCCGACAGCACTGGCCGATCTGGTCGAGCGACATGGCGGAGCACTCCAGGTGCCATCCCGGCCGCCCGCGCCCGAACGGCGCGTCCCACGCGGCGCCCACCTGCTCATCGATCGGCTCGGCCTTCTTCCACAGCGCGAAGTCGCGCGGGTCGTCCTTGGCGTATTCGTCGCTCGCTACGCGCGCGCCGACCTTGATCTCGCGGCGATCGAGCTGCGACAGGCGACCGTAATTCGGGAATTTTGTGATCGCGAAGTACACCGACCCGTCCTCACCCCGGTAGGCCACGCCCGTGTCGAGTAGTCGCTGGACCAGCCGGACCATCGCCGGCACCGACTGCGTCGCCCGCGGGTAGACGTGCGCCTTCCGGATGCGCAGATAGTCGCAGTCCGCGAAGAACGCCGCCACGAACGGCGCCGTGTGCTCCTCGAGCCGCTTCCCCGCGGCGGCCGCCGCCTTGATGGTGCGGTCGTCCACGTCCGTCAGGTTCATGACGTGGAAGACGTCGTAACCCGAGAGCTCGAGGTAGCGCCGCAGCAGGTCCTCGAACAGGAACGTCCGGAAGTTGCCGATATGGGCGTAGTTCCACACCGTGGGCCCGCAGGTGTAGAGCGTGACCCGGGGTGGGGCGAGCGGCTGGAATGGTTCGAGGCGGCGGGTGAGAGTGTTGTGCAAAGAAAGTGGCACGGCTGAAACGTAGAAACCCCCCGCGGGAGCGTCAACGCGCGTCGGGGTCGACGGCGTCGAGCACGGTGTCCTCGAGGGTGCGGAGACGCACGCGCGACGCCCGCACCACGAGCCGGTGCTCGCGGCACAGCGCGAGGGCGGCCTCCGCACTGCGCGCACCGAGGTCAACCTCGAGACCGTAGGGCGTGACGCGAAACCCGGGAGGCGGCGTAGCGGGCGGGGCATCGAGCAAGATTTCCAGCACGCGCTCCCGCACCAGGGCCGCGGTCGGCGCCTCCCGCACGACGCGGCCGCCCCGCATCACGATCACGCGCGCCGCGAGGCACTCGACGGCGACGAGGTCGGAAGAGGCGAGCAGCACTGCGACGCCGCGCGCCGCGAGCTCCCGCACCCGCTCGCACATCGCCCGGCGGCCGACCGCGTCCACGCCGGAGAGGGTCTCGTCCAGCAGCAGCACGCGACGATGCCCGAGCGCGGCCTGCGCGAGCGCGAGCCGGCGCGCCAGCGGGAGCGGCAGGCCCCCGGCACGGCGCGCTGCCGCGGCCTCGAGGCCCCCGCGCTCGAGCGCCGCCGCCACCAGCCCCATCCGGCCGGCGCCGACGGCGTGAAACCGGGCGAAATACCCCAGTACCTCGCGCACGGTCAGGGTCGGCGGGAAGACCGGCACTTCGGGGGCGTACCCGAGCGCGACCCGCGCGGCGTGCGCTCCGGCCGCGACTCCCGCCACGGTCACCGACCCCTCGTCCGGCGCGAGCAGGCCGGCCGCTATCGCCAGCAGCGTCGTCTTGCCAGCGCCGTGCGGCCCGACGAGCGCGGCGATTTCCCCCGCCGCGAGCTCGAGCGAGGCCCGCGCCACCGCGGGCGCGGCCCGACTGTGTCGGGGGTGGCGACGCGTCACGTCGGTAACGCGTAATACGGGCGCGTTCACCGGGCGCGTCGCGCCAACAGCCGGGCGGCGAGTACGACGCCCCCTGCGGCCCACGCCGTGGCGTGGGCCCACCCCGCTGGGTCGCCGGTCGCCAGGGCGTCGTAACGCCACCCGCCCGGAAGCAACTCGAGGATGGCGATGCCGATCCAGGTGACCGCGCCGGGCTGCTGCGCCACTCGCAGCGCGTCTGCCGACAGGACGCTCGGCACCGCTATATAGAGGAGGAGCGCTCCCGCCAACGCGTTCCCGCCACGCGCGACCACGAGCAACGCGCACCCCGCGGCTCCGGCGGCCGCTCCGAACCCCGCGACCGCGGCGCGGACCACGGCGCCCGTAGGGAGCGACGACTGCGCCCCGGCCACGAACAGGAGGGCCAACACGACGATGCCCGCGGCCGTCACGGCCGCCAACCAGCGCCCCGTGGCCACGGCGAGTGGTGTGGTGGGGTGCGTCAGGGTGAGCGCGATGGCGGCGCGATCGGCGTCCGAGCCGACGGTGAAGGCTACGCCCAGCACGGCGCCGAGCATGGCGATCTGGGGGGCAAGCACCGTCAGCGATGCGCCGCGGGCCGCCAGCCACGCGCCGCCCGCGCCGAGCAGCAGCAACCAGATGCCGAGGCGCGAGCGCACCAGACGCGCCCGCACCAGTTGCCACTCGGCGAGGACGCAGCGGAGCCAGTGCACGGCGGGAGGCTACAACTGAAACCGGCGACGATCGGTATCCGATCGCCGCCGGCGGGCCACCGAAAAACGCGTCTCTACCGCGTCGCGACTGCTTCTCGCACGATCGCGTCCGCCAGGGCGCCCGGTCCGAACCGCACCGGGTCGGTGGCCGGGAGGCCGGTGTCGGCAGCGGCTTGGGCCACCGCCGCCCGGGCGGCGGCCTCGGTCATGTCGAACGTGTTCAGACAGATCCCGATCACCTTGGTGGGGCGCACCGGAGCCGCCGCGCGCTCGTAGATCTCCACCAGCTCGGACAGCGGCGGGATTCTGACCCAGGGCTCGCGGCCGTGGTAGTCACCGATGTACTCGCGGGTGGCCTGGTGGCACAGGATGAGCGCGTCGGGACAGGACCCATGGAGCAAGCCGAGGGTGACGCCGGAGTAACCGGGATGAATGAGACTTCCCTGGCCTTCCACGAGGACGATGTCGGCGTCCTGCGCCCCCTCGAGCACCAGCGCTTCGGCGGCGCCGGCGACGAAATCGGCCACGACCGCGTCGACGGCGATGCCCCACCCTTCGATGAAGATGCCCGTCTGACCGGTCGCCACAAAGCGCGCCCGGTGGCCGCGGCGCACCAGCTCGTCGCGCAGCTGGAGCTGCGCCGTCATCTTCCCGACATTGCAATCGGAGCCCACGGTGAGGATCACGTAGGGCTCCACCTCCGCGGCACGGCCGTCGGCGATGGGGAGCTGCGCCGGCGGCTTGCGCACGTCGAGGATGCGGACCCCCTGGGCGCGGGCCAGGCTGCCGAGCTCCGGGTCGTCCGCGATGAAGCTGTGTAGCCCGCTCCAGATTTCGAGTCCCCGCTCGAGGGCCGTCTTGAGCCAGCCCCGCCACTCGGCCGGCAGCTGGCCGCCGATCGGCGCGATGCCGATGAGCACAGCCGTGGGCCCGAGCGCGAGCCCGCGCGCGAAGTCGCCCACGACGGGGATGGCCCCGCCGAAGCCGAGCACGTGCTGCACCGTTTTGCCCGCCTCGGTGCGATCGAACACGGCGACGATGCGGTCCGGGAAATAGCGGATGCACGAGTTCGCCGTCTTCGACGTCAGCGGGCCGAACTGCCCGTCCGCGATGATCAGGAAACGCTGCTGGTTCGGGGCGAGCATCAGGCTGCGGTTTGGGTCTTCGAGGTGCGGTGCTCGCCGGTGGCGCGCAGCACGGCGGGCTCGAGGTGGCCGGCGTCGCCGTAGATCTCCGCCTGCACCACATGCCGGATCACCACCATGCTGACCGCGAGCACCGGGACCGCCACGACGAGGCCCACCACGCCGAGCAGGGTCCCCATGATCAACACGCTGGCGATCGTGAGCACCGGGGGCAGCGCCAGACGGTGTTCCATGATCCGCGGCACGACGAGGTTCGCCTCGACGACGTGCACCACGACCCCGAGGGCGATGACGGCCACGACCTTGACCCAATCGCCCGACTCGATCACGAACAACGCGGGCAGGAGCGTGGACACGAGGGTGCCGAAGAAGGGCACGACCGCGACCAGTCCAGTGAATATCCCGAACGCGAGCCAATAGGGCACGTTCAGCGCCCACAGCCCGATCGCGCTCAGCAGGGCGAGGACCATCATGGCGAGCAGCTGGCCCACCACCCAGGCGCGCAGTGTGGCGCCGGCGTCGTCCAGTACGCGTGCGCCGAGCGCACGGTACTTCGGGGCCACGAGCGACAAGATGCCGTCGCGGTACATGCGGGGCTGCCGCGCCAGATAGAGCGCCATCACCACGACACTCGCGCTCTCGATGAAGAGCTTGCCACCGGCCGTCACATACGGGAGGATCGAGCTTCGCAGAAAGGCCGCCGCGTCGTCCACCAAGGCGGTCACCAGGCCGGATTGGGGGTCGGCGAGCTCGGTGCGCCGCAACACCGGGTATTGCTGCGCCCACGTCGCCAGCACGTTCTGGATTTTCGTGAGTGTCTGCGGCAGACCCGAGATCAGCGACTGCGTCTGGTCGATCACCGGCCCCACGAGCAGCGCGCTGATCCCGACTACCGCCGCGAGGGTCGCCAGGACCGCCGAGGCGAGGCCGATCCAACGCGCCACGCCGAAGCGCCGCTCCAGTACGTCGGTGATGGCGGAGAGGTAGACGCCGCACAGCACGGCGATAAACACGAGCAGCAGCACCTCGACCACCCGGACGATGAACCAGATGGCGAGGGCCGCAACGAAGAGCGCCACGAACGTGGCGCCCGACAACCGTGACCCGGACGGCTCAGTGTTCAGCGGTGGTGCTCGGCGTCGTCATCCTCGACCAGCTCCGCATCGGCCGCTCCCTTCCCGAGCTGCTTGGCTTCGGCAGGGGAGCCCGCCGGCAGGAGCCCCAACTTGCGCTTCAAGTCCAGCAGCTGCTGGTCGGCGTCGGCCTTCGTCTCGAGCGACTGGAACTGCTTGACCAGCGTGTCGCCCGAGAGGTCTTCGTTCACTTCGGCCGCGGCGATCAGCTTGCGCTCCTCGTGCTCGATCTGCTCCGCCATCTTTTCGAACGTCTCGAACGCGCTCTTATCGCCGATCGAGGACATCGTCTCCTGAATGCGCTTGTGCGCCTCGGCCCGCTTCTGGCGGGCGATCAGGATGTTCTTCTTGCGCTTCGCCTCCTCGATCCGGTCGTTGAGCTGGCGCAACGAGAGCTTGAGCTTCTCCGTCTCCTCGCGGTGCTTCACCCACGTATCGTGCAGTTGCAGCGCACCCTGGGCGTGCTCGTTGTGGCGCAGCAACGCCTGCTTCGCGAGATCGTCGCGGCCTTCCTGGACCGCCAACACGGCGCGCTTCTCCCAGTCCTCGGCCGCTTTCCTCTCCTGGTCCACCTGGGCTCCGAGGCGCTTCTCGTCCGCGATCGCGGAGGCCACCTGTTGCTTCGCCTTCGCCAGCTGGCTCCGCATGTCGACGATCAGCTGGTTCAACATCTTCTCGGGGTTCTCGGCGCGGGAAATCAGGTCGTTGATGTTCGACCGGATGAGCGTCGAGAGACGGTCAAAAATCCCCATGGCAGCCCTCTGCGTGGTGGCGGGCCCTCACGGACCCGCGCCTATCTTGCGGTCCCGCCGCTCGGCGAGCATGCGCTCCGCGAAATCTACACGCTCGGCGAGCTCCGAGAGCTGGCCCTGAAGCGTGCTGACCTGCTCCTCCAGCGCGGCCACGCGCCGGTCGTCGCCCAACCCCTCGCCCGGCGCGTCCACCCACTCGCCGCCGAACCCCTTCCAATGGCGGCGGCGGTGGATCCCGGCGCGAATTGCGTCGGCAATGGCTGCACCCACCGGCGTCCGGAACACCCACCGCAACCCCACAAACACCACGATCAGCGCGACGATCGGCATCAGCTGGTTAAGCAAAAACGTCGGGTCGATCCCCGGCGGCGGCGGGGGCGGGGCCGGTACTTGCGTCATGTTCACGCCGTACGCCTCCCGGTCAACCAGGGTTTCCCATGCCATCTACCGTGGCGGAGCGAGCTTCTGGCCCTCGTGCTGCTTGGCCAGGAGTCGCTCGGTAAAATCTACTCGCTCCGCGAGTTCCGCCACTTCTCGGCGCAGCTCCTCCAGCGCCGCCGCCAGCTCCTCCTGCTTCGCCTCGCCGGCGGCGCCCGCCTGATTCCCCACCTGCAGCTTCGCGGTGTACGCCTTGCTGATGGTCCGCACGATCATCAAGGTGAAGAACCCGCCGATCGCGACGATGGGGATAAAGACAGCCAGGGCGTCCGGGACCATCAGCTCCTCGGCGGCGCCAGCCGCTCGCCCTCGCGCTGCTTGGCAAGGAGCCGCTCGGCGAAATCCAACCGCTCGCTGAGCTCGTCGACCTCGTGGCGTACCTGGCGAAGCTCCTGGAGGATGTCCTCGCGCCAAGCCTGGAGCTGCCCTGGCGGGGCCTCGGCCTGCGCACGAATCCGTGCCGCGAGCGCCCGGACCACGGGGAACAGCAGCACGAAACCGCCGATGACCGTGATCGCTGACAGGAAGACCACACCTTCGCTGGGCATTACCGGGCCCCCGGCGGCGCGAGACGGTCGCCCTCACGCTGCTTCGCCAGCAGCCGCTCGGCGAAGTCCAGGCGCTCGGCGAGCTCCGCCACCTCGCGCCGCACGGCCTCGAGGTCCTGGTCGAGCGTCTCTTTATGCTCGGCGAGCTCGTTGCGCAGCTCGCCGGCGTCGGGGTGTGCGCCCTTGCCGCGGATACGCTCGGCGACGGCCTTGCCGATCGGGGAGATGGCGAGCAGGAACAGTGAGCCTCCCCCAAAAATGAACACGATTGCGAGAACGCCTTCGATGTCCACGATCAGCGCGGCGGCGCGAGCCGCTCCGGGTCGCGCTCTCGCGCCAGCAGGCGCTCGGCGAAATCGAGGCGCTCTTCGACTTCGGACAGTCGCCGCTTCAGCTCGTCGACTTCGGCGAGCACGCTCTCCGATGGACCAGGAGTGGCACCATGCTTGGCCGCCTCGACGGCCAGCCAGTGCTCGTCCGTCTTGGACCACCCACGGATCCACTCCGCGAGTGCCTTTCCCATCGGCCCCCTCAAGACGAGCGTAGCGCCAATCACCAAGGCCAGGCCGATCATCCCGACGGCGGGTGCCCACTCTCCCATGTGACCGTGTCCTCCCTCTCGTGAACTTACCGACCTAGTCGCCGACCGCCAGCACCTTATGCAAAAACTGCCCGGTGAACGAGCCTCTCACCCCGGCCACGTCCTCGGGCGCCCCGACCGCGACGACGGTACCGCCCGCCGCTCCCCCCTCGGGCCCCAGGTCGATCACCCAGTCGGCGGTCTTTACGACATCGAGGTTGTGCTCGATGACCACGACCGTGTTTCCCTTGTCCACGAGCCGGTGCAGCACTTCGAGCAGCAGACGCACGTCTTCGAAGTGCAGGCCGGTGGTCGGCTCGTCCAGGATGTAAAGGGTACGGCCCGTGTCGCGCTTAGCCAGCTCGGTCGCGAGCTTGACGCGTTGCGCCTCGCCCCCGGACAGCGTGGTCGCCGATTGGCCAAGGTGGATATACCCGAGTCCTACGTCGTTCAGCAGCTCCAGTTTCGTCCGGATGCGGGGTTGGTTCTCGAAGAAGTCGAGTGCCTCGGCCACCGACATGTCCAGTACGTCGGCGATCGACTTTCCTTTATAGCGCACCTCGAGGGTCTCGCGGTTGTAGCGCCGGCCCTTGCACACCTCGCACGGCACGTAGACGTCGGGGAGAAAGTGCATCTCCACCTTCACCAGGCCGTCCCCCTGGCACGCCTCACACCGGCCGCCCTTGACGTTGAAAGAAAATCGGCCCGGACCGTAGCCCCGGATCTTCGACTCCGGGAGATAGGTGAACAGCTCGCGGATCGGCGTGAACAGCCCGGTGTAGGTCGCCGGATTGGACCGCGGGGTCCGGCCGATCGGGCTTTGGTCGATGTCGATCACCTTGTCGATGTGGTCGAGGCCCTCGATACGGTCGTGCGCGCCCGGCATGACCTTGGCGCGATAGAAGTGCCGGGCCAGGGCCCGGTAGAGGATGTCCGTGACGAGCGTGGACTTCCCCGAGCCTGACACGCCGGTCACCGCGATGAACAGCCCCAGGGGCAGCTCCACCGTCAGGTTCTGCAGGTTATGGTCGCGCGCGCCGACCACGCGCAGCACGCGCTCGGGGTCGGGAACCCGGCGGCGCGGCGGCACGGGGATGCGCAGCTCACCGCGCAGGTACCGAGCCGTGAGCGAGTCGGGGTGCGTGAGGACCTGATCGAGCGGCCCCAGCACCACCACCTCGCCGCCGTACAGCCCGGCCCGCGGGCCCAGATCCACGACGTGGTCGGCCGCGCGGATCGTTTCTTCGTCGTGCTCCACCACCAGCACCGTGTTGCCGAGGTCGCGCAGCTCCTTCAGCGTTCCCAGCAGGCGCGCGTTGTCCCGCTGGTGGAGCCCGATGGACGGTTCGTCCAGGATGTACAACACCCCCACCAGCCGGCTGCCGATCTGAGTGGCGAGGCGGATGCGCTGCGCCTCGCCACCCGACAGCGAGTCGGCGGGGCGCCCCAGTGTCAGGTATTCGAGTCCCACGTTCTTCAGGAAGCGCAGCCGGTCGGTCACTTCCTTCAGGATCGGCTTCGCGATGCCGGGGTCGAGCCCGCTGCGCCCGGCGGCGCGCAGCGGGATGCTCTCGAAGAACGCGAGCGCGTCGCTGACCGGGAGATCCACGACGTCGCCGATCCCCTTCCCGTGCACCAGAACCGAGAGGCTCTCGGGCTTGAGGCGCTTGCCGCCGCACGCGGGGCAGGGCTGCTCCACCATGAACTCTTCGAGCTGTTCGCGCACGCTGTCGGACGCGGTCTCCCGGTAGCGGCGCTCGACGTGCTTGAGGATGCCATCCCACCCCGACTGGTACTCGCCGTGCCACTTATCGCTGTCATAATGGAACGTGAGCGTACGGCCCGGGGCACCGCTCAGGAGCACCTTGCGCGCGGCTGCGGGGAGGTCCTGCCACGCCGCGTTCAAGTCGAACTTGAATGCGCGCGCGAGGCTCGGGAGCACGACCTTGCGGAGGTACCCCCCGGGCTCGCCCCACGGCAGGACGACACCCTCGAGAATCGAGAGGCTCGGGTCGCCCAGCACCAGGTCGGCGTTCACCTCTCGCCGAGTCCCGAGCCCGGAGCACTCGGGGCACGCGCCGAACGGCGAGTTGAAGGAGAACTGGCGCGGCTCGAGCTCGGGCAGCGAGAGCCCGCACGTGGGGCAGGCGTACCGCTCGGAGAACAGGGTGGTGCGTGCGCTTCCCGACCCCTGTCGGGCGACTTCCACCGTGCCGTCCGCCGCCTTGAGCGCCGTCTCGATCGAGTCGGCGAGGCGGCTGCGGTCCGCCTTGCGCACCACCAGCCGGTCGACCATGACCGCGATGTCGTGGTTTTGCCGGCGGTTGAGCTTGGGCGCCTGGGACACGTCGTACGTTTCGCCGTCGACGCGCACGCGTACGAACCCCTGCTTCTTCGCCGCTTCGAACACGTCGCGAAACTCGCCCTTGCGGCCGCGCACCAGCGGCGCCAGCACTTCGATCTTTGTCCCCTCGGGCCACTCGAGCACCAAGTCGGTGATCTGCGAGGCGCTCTGGCGCTGGATCGGGGACCCGTCCTTGGGGCAATGCGGCGTGCCGACCCGCGCCCACAAGAGGCGCAGGTAGTCGTACACCTCCGTGATCGTGCCGACGGTGGAGCGGGGGTTGTGGCCGCCGGCCTTCTGCTCGATCGAGATGGCCGGGGAGAGGCCCTCGATCGCGTCCACGTCGGGCTTCTCCATGAGTCCGAGGAACTGGCGGGCGTAGGCCGAGAGCGACTCGACGTAGCGGCGTTGCCCCTCGGCGTAGATCGTGTCGAACGCGAGCGACGATTTCCCGGATCCCGAGAGGCCGGTGATGACGGTAAGGCTGTTCCGCGGGATGTGGACGGTGATGTTCTTGAGGTTGTGCTCGCGGGCGCCGCGGACGATCAACGCATCACTGGACATAGACTCGTAGGCTAGAAGGCAGACGGGTTCCCGGTCAACTCTCGGGGGCGGGGCGGCCAGGGGCGGCAGGGGCGGCAGAAGTAGCACGGCACCTCGTTGCCGCCGTATGCCGCCCCATGCCGCCTTCGTCTTGCTTAACCCCCGCCCTTTCCCTACGTTAGCCCTCCCCATGGCTTCGACCGCGCTGGTGGTGCTGACGACGCTGGCAAACGACGACGACGCCCGGGCGCTCGTCACAGCCCTGCTGGCGGATCGACTGATAGCTTGCGGCACCCTCCTGCCGGGCGCGCGCTCGATCTATCGGTGGGAGGGCGCGGTCAGCGAGGAGAGTGAGGTGGTGGTGCTGCTCAAGACCGACGTGTCGCGCTGGGAAGCGTTGTGCCGGGCGGTGGGGGAATGGCACCCGTACGAGGTACCCGAGCTGCTCGCGCTTCCGGTGGACCGCGGGCTGGACCTATACCTATCGTGGCTGACCAGCGAGGTGGTCGTGTGATGCGAAAGCGCGAGCCGCGGTGGCAGTCGGCGGCCGAGCGGGCCCGCGTCGCGGCCGAGCTACTCGAGGAAGCGGAGTCGCTGACCGAGACCAGCACGATCGCGACGCCGGCGGACGTACGACGCGCGGGTCTCCCGCCGCCGATCCGAGTGGAGCTGCCGCCCGAGCCCGCCGTCCCACTGCCGATGGCCCCGGCGGCGCAGCCGCCCCCCGTCCCGCCGAGCCTCGATGGCGCCCTGGCGGACGATCCGGAGAACGTGGCGTTGCTCGTCGAGCGCGCGCAGCGATTGACGGCGGCCGGCCACCACAGCGCGGCGCAGCGCGACCTCGAGCGGGCTTTGGCGCGTGATCCGGCGCACGCCGACGCCCTCGCGGCGCTCGGCCTCGTGCTCTCTCGCAAAGGTCTGTGGGGCGAAGCGGTGCTGCAGCTGCGGCGCGTAGTGGAGACCGAGCCCGGTCGCGCGATCGCGTGGTATCACTTGGGCGAGGCCCTCAACAAGGTCGACGATCTCCCGGGCGCCCGCGCGGCCTACGAACGCGCGGTCGAGCTCGAGCCCCGCAACCCGAAGGCGCTGTACGGCCTCGGCATCGTGCTCGACCGGCTCAACCAGCCCGACGAGGCCACCCGGATGTACCGCCGCTCGCGGGAGGCCGCGGGCAGGTGATCCGTGTGGTCGTGGACGATCTCGCGTTCCTCGCTTCCGACGCGATCGTCCGCCCCGCGACGACCCGACTCGATCCCACGACGCCGGTGGTACGGCGACTCGAGCAGGTGGGTGGGCCTGAGTTCACCGGCCATCTCCGGATCCAGAAGGAGTTGGCGGTCGGCGCTGCGGTCGTGACCGCCGCCGGGGGGGACCTTCCCGCTGAATTCGTGATTCACGCCGTGATCCGGAGCGATACCGAGCCGGTCACGCGGGACGGCGTGGCGCGGGCCTGGCAATCGGCGCTGCAGCGAGCGCAGGAGTGGGAGTTCGCCAGCCTCACGGCGCCCCCGATCGGCACCGGCGCCGGCAATCTCGCGATCGAAGACGCCGCCGAGGTCATGGTGCAGGTTCTGAAGGCCCACGCCGGGAACGCGGCGTTTCCATCCGACGTATCCATCGTCGTAGAGACCCCGGAAGACCGGGAGGCGTTCGAAGCCGCTCTCAAACGTCGGGGAGCGGCCGAGTCGTGACCCGTCGCGGCTGGGCAGGCACGATCCTGGTGGCGTGGGCGGCATCGCTCGGATGGCTCGCCCGGCGTGAGTTCTTCCGCTCCACGGGCACGCGTGTAACCGAGGCCGCGCTGTCGGTGCCACCCGGGGCGGTCTACTACCGCCTCGACGTCGGCGGCCAGCAGGTCGGCTTCGCCTCCTCCACGATCGATACCGCCGGCTCGAGCATCCTGGTGGAGGACGTGCTCGTGCTGGACGTCCCGGCCCTGGGTGTGCTGCACCGCACGACCGCGAAGAGCCGTGCCACGCTGTCGCGGGCGCTGCGGCTGCAGGATCTCGATGCGACTGTCGACGGCGACATCGGGCGCTACTCCGCGCACGGGACCGTGGCCGGCGATACCGTCTTTTCCGTGTGGCTCGTCGCGGGCAGCGATTCGCAGTTCACCCGAGTCCCGCTCAGCCGCCCGATCGTGCTCCCGACGCTGTTGCCGTTGCGCTTGGCGTTCGGCGGCGAGCTGAAGCCCGGCAAGACTTACTCCGTCGGCGTGTTCGATCCGCTGCTGCTGGCGCAGCGCGACGTCAAGGTGACGATCGCCGCCGAATCGACGCTGGTCGTCGCGGACAGCGCGGACTACGATTCGACCGCGATGGCCTGGGTCGCCGTCCACTCGGACACCGTGCGCGCGTTCCGGATCGAGCAGCAGACGGGCGGGGTCAGGAGCAGCGCGTGGATCGATGCCGCGGGCCACATCGTGCGTGCCACGAGCCCGGTGGCCTTCACGATGGAGCGCTCGGCATTCGAGATCGCCTACGAGAATTTCCGTCACCGCGACACGGCGCGCGTCGCCCGGGCGAGCGCCGTGCCCCAGGTGGGCGACGTCGTACCGGCAACCGCCATCGCCGCAGGCGTGCGGCTCCCTGCCTCCCCCTCCCGCTCCGCGCTCAACGAGCTGCGCCTGCGGCTCAGCGGCGGGGACGTGCTCGGCCTCGATCTCGGCACGGGGCGCCAGCGACTCGCCGGGGATACGCTGGTGGTACGCCAGGAGACGGCGGCCCAGCTCGCGGCGCGCTACACGCTTCCGGCGCGGGACACCAGCCTGCAGGCGTATCTCGAGCCAGCGCCGCTGATCCAGAGCGACCACCCGCGCATCCGCGCGCACGCCCGAGCGATCGTCGGTCGCGAGGGGGATCCCGCCCGGGCGGGCGAGCTGCTGTTACGCTGGGTCGCGGATCACGTGGATAAAACCGTCGCCGTCCGGCTGCCCAGCGCCGTGCAGGTGCTGGCGCGACGGCGCGGGGATTGCAACGAGCACACAGTGCTGTACGTCGCGCTCGCCCGTGCCGCCGGGCTGCCCGCGCGCCCCGTCGCGGGACTGCTGCTCGTGGACGGCCGCTTCTACTACCACGCGTGGGCCGAGATCTATCTGGGCGACTGGGTCGCCGTGGACCCGACCTTCGGTCAACTCCCGGCCGACGCGGCCCACGTGCGGCTGGTGAGGGGCGGTCTGGCCAGCCACGTGGAGCTGGCGCGCCCCATCGGGCGGCTCAAGCTCGAGGTGCTATGATCCGGCTGGAGAATCTGACGAAGCACTACGGCAGCTTCGTGGCCGTGGACGACATCTCCCTCGAGGTGCCGCGCGGCGTGCTCTACGGGTTCCTCGGGCCGAACGGCGCGGGCAAGACGACGACGCTCCGCATGATCGCCGGGATCCTGCGTCCCACCGACGGCCGGGTCCTGCTCGGCGGGGATAACGTGCAGCAGAACCCCCTCGCCGCGAAAATGCGCCTCGGCTTCATCCCCGACCGGCCGTTCGTGTACGACAAGCTCACTGGGGCCGAGTTCCTCCGGTTCGTCGCGGGCCTGTACGGCCAGGAGGGGGAGGCCGTCGAGCGCCGGATCGCCGAGCTGCTGGAGGTGTTCGAGCTCGCGAGCTGGAAGGATGAGCTGGTGGAGGCCTACAGCCACGGCATGCGCCAGAAGCTCATCATCTCGAGCGCACTGATTCACCGGCCCGAGTGCATCGTCGTGGACGAGCCGATGGTCGGGCTCGATCCCAAGGCGGCGCGCCTCCTGAAGGACATCTTCCGCCAGTTCGTGGGGCGCGGCGGCACGGTACTGATGAGCACCCACACGCTCGAGGTCGCCGAAGCGATGTGCGACCGCGTCGCCATCCTCCAGCACGGGCGGATCGTCGCGGACGGCGCGGTGGACGACCTGCGACGCCAGCATCGGGCCGGCGACGCCACCCTGGAAGAGCTGTTTCTCAAGCTCACCGGCGGCGCTCACGTGCGCGAGCTGGTGGAAGTGCTGGGCGGATGAGGCAGCCGTCGCTGTGGCATGTGCTGCAACCGAAATGGCGCACCGCCCTGCAGCGCGTGCGCGAGGAGCGGTCGCGCGGCGGCAGCGGGAAACTGCTGCTCCTCACGAGCGTGGCTCTGCTGTTCTGGGTCGGGGTGTACGGAGTGTTGTACCTCATCTTGAAGCACGTGCGCGGCGCGGAGGAGCTGGGGCCGTTTCTCGCCGCGAAGATCCTCGGCCTGGTGTTGCTTTCGTTCGTCACCATCCTGGTGCTGTCGAACGTCATCACGGCGCTGTCCAGCTTCTTCCTGGCCAAAGACCTCGACCTGCTCGTGTCCGCGCCGGTGGACTGGCTACGGCTCTACCTCGCGAAGCTGGGCGAGACCCTGCTGTACTCCTCCTGGATGGTGGCGCTGATGGCCGTCCCGATCCTGACGGCGTACGGCGTCATCTACCGGGGCGGCCTGCTGTTCATCCCCTACGCCGTGCTGGCGATCCTGCCCATGCTCGTGCTCCCGGCCGTGGTGGGCAGCGCCGTCACGCTGATCCTGGTGAACCTGTTCCCCGCGCGCCGCACCCGGGATCTGCTCTCGATCGTCGCCCTCGGCGCGGCCGCCGGATTGATCCTGCTGCTGCGACTGATCCGCCCCGAGCGGCTCGCCCGTCCCGAAGGCTTCCGCAATCTGCTCGACTTCCTCGCGGTGCTGCGCACACCGACCTCGCCGTTCCTTCCCAGCGAATGGGCGACCAACGCCATCATGGGCTACCTCCGCCACGCGCCTGATCCCCTGCCCTTGCTGCTGCTCTGGACCACGGCGGCGGCCTTCGTGACGCTGGGCGCGATGCTGCACCGCGAGCTGTTCGCGCAAGGGTTCACGAAGGCGCAAGAGGGGGCGGAGCGGTTCGTGCGTGGGACGTTCTGGCGCTGGACGGTGGGTTGGGTGCTCGCGCCGCTCCCGGTGGCGAAACGAGAGTTCGTGCTCAAGGACATCCGGCTGTTCTTCCGGGACACCACTCAGTGGAGCCAGCTGATCCTGCTGGGTGCCCTGGTGGTGGTGTACCTCTTCAACATCAACGCCCTGCCGCTGCACCGCGGCGAGCCGGTGGGGTTCTTCTACGTCACGCTGGTGTCGTTTCTGAACCTCGGCCTCGCGGGGTTCGTACTCGCGTCGATCGCGGCGCGGTTTATCTTCCCCACCGTCTCGCTCGAGGGCCGGCAGATGTGGTTGTTGCGCTCGAGCCCGCTCGATCTCCGAACCTTGCTGTGGTCCAAGTACTGGGTCGGCACGGTGCCCCTACTGCTGCTCGCGCTGCTACTCACCGGGCTCACCAACGTGTTGCTCCAGGTGGGGCCGTTCATGATGGCGGTCGGGCTGGTGACGATCTGCGGGCTCACCTTCGCGATCGCCGCCCTGGCGCTCGGCTTCGGGGCGCTGTACCCCCAATTCGAGACGGAGAATGCCGCCCAGATCCCGACCTCGTTCGGCGGGCTCGTCTACATGATGGCCACGATCGCGCTGCTCGCCGCGGTGATCGTCGCGTTGTGGCAAGCCGTTTACGCCTACGTTCGAGCCGTGTACGTCGGGGAGCCCGTTGTGGTGGACGCGTGGATGATCTTCTGGTTCGCCGTGGCCGCCGCGATCTGCGCGGCGGCCACGGCCATCCCACTGCGGATCGGCCTGCGGAGGATGGAAAACTTCGAGTTCTAGAGCGGGAAGTTGAGCCCGCCCAGGATATTGAACGAGGTCCGGTCGGCGAACACGAACCGTGCCTCGAGGAACGGCTTCACCGGCGAGTAGCGCCGGCCTTCCCACCCCGCGAACAGGTTCGCCCCCGTGCTGGTGTTGCCCGTCGCGTGCAGCACCGCGAGCCCGCCGCCGAAGTAGAAGAACCCGTAGGCGGTCGGCGGATGGAACTTCACGTCCACGTTCAGCCGGTACGGCGTGCCGGTGGCGCCGAGATAGAAGTCGGCCGACGGCGCGAGCGCCCAGCGGCGTCCGACCGGGAAGTCGAACTGCCCGCCGAGAAACGTGTGCTGCGCGTCGAAGTCGTACCCGAACCGCGCGCCGACTCCCGGGCGCGCGACCGACACGGCACGGCCTCCCCGCATGCGGCGTTGCGCGTCCGCTCGTGACCCCACGAGCGCGAGGCCGAGCGCGACCAGCGCAATTCGGAGTGTGAGGCTGCTCACAACGTGGATCCTCGAGTGAGTGGACGCACACTGATAGGGAGCCAGGTCGGCAAACGCAAGGGCGGCAAGGGCGGCACGTATCGGATGCCGTGCCGCCCCCGCCGTCCGTTGTCGCCCCTGCCGCCCTATTCGATCCGGTACGGAATTGCCACTTCGTTCGTCCGGTAGTTGTCGGGCGTGCCCAGCAGCAGTGTGGCCGCATCGAGCGCGTCCACAACGAAGCGGTCGATGCCGCTGCGGCGCGCGATCCAGGCGCGCTCCCATGTGCCGTCGCCGTTGTCGGTCATCTTGAGGCGACGCCACGACGTGCCCGATGGATCCAGATGGCGTACGTGGAGGAACATGAAGGTCGACGGCGTGAAGCCGCTGTTCGTGGTGTTCGAGACCGCCGCGACCACTTTCACCGTGTCGCCCAAGTGGAAGTGCGGCACACGGTTCGTCACATCGTACAGCGCGCTTGGGTCGGCCACGTCCACGAGCAAGGTGTCGTTCCGGTACACCTTGACGTCCTTGACGGCGACGGTCTGGCGGCCGAGGTCCACTACGGTCCAGTCCTGGGGCGACAACTTGACCACTCGCCACCCGCGGCCCACGGCCCGGTCGCGGACCAGCACGGCGTGCTGGGTCATCCGGTCGGCGAGCGGCTTCGCGCTCGGGTTGAACACTCCGTCGGCGCTGGTGTCGACCAGGAACACGCCGGCGAAGCTGACGTCGTGCTCCACGGTCGCGGTGTCGTTCGCGATCGTGACGTCACGATGGTAGACCGGCCGCGGACCGCCCGGTACCACGCGGAGCCGGCCCCAGAAGGTCGGTGCGGTGTCACCCTGCGTGCCGCTCACGGCGAAGGACGCCCCCGAGCCGGGCGTCACGATGGAGGCGGTGGCTGAGGCACCGACGGCGCCGAAGTCGCTGTCGATCATCGCGCCCAGCTGTTCCTGCTCGGCCGCGAGCACCTGCGCCTGGTCCGACGAGGGCGCCACGCCCTCGGTACACGCGAGCGCCGTAAGCCCTGCAACGACCGCGATGACGGTGATGGGAAGTGTCGTACGCATGGACGGCCTCTCCTGTGCGAAGTCCCGAAAGGATGACCCCAATTCCGAGGTAGGGACGGCGCGGAGGGCGCAATGTTAAGAATCCCAGCGATTCGATCGAGCGAAGGTAAGCCTGAACGCGACCCAGCAGCCCGACGAGCCCGGCTACGCCGCGACGCGGGCCCCGCAGGAGTGACAGTACTTGGCCTCTCGCTCGAGCACGGTTCCACAGCGAGCGCAATAACCGGCGGCGGCTCCGAGCCGACGGCCGCACTCGGAGCAGAAGACGGCAGCCGGTTCCGGGCGCGGACCGTGCATCGGACAGGCGGGCTGGGGGATGCGGGATACGGGATGCGTTTGCGATGCGGCCGCGTCTCGCATCCCACTTCCCGCATTTCCCATCTCGGTGCGGAGCGCCGCGACGGCTGCGGCGGTGTATTTGCCCTTCAGCTCATCGTAGTCGGTATCCGACAGCTTGCCGGTGGCCCGGTCGAACTCGATCTCCTTGAGGGCGCGCAGCGCCACGGCGCGGGGACTCAAGTCGTCCTCGGGGTCCTCCCCGTCATCTACGTCACCGGCATCGCCGATCGCCCCTCCCGTCAGGGCGGGCCGGAAGATCGGCCTGAGCACGAACCAGACCACTCCTGTCGCGAACAGGACCCCGGCGACGAGCTCGAGCATGCCAGCTAGCTGGACAGCTGGTCGAGCTCGCGGCGCAGCCGCTCGAGCTCTTCCGGAGAAGCGGCGACTGCGGAGGAAAGCGACGAGACGCGCGAGGGGGTCGGGGGTCGAGCGGCGCGGGACCAGCGCCGCAGCACGAGAGTGAGGATCGCTCCCGCGATCAGAATCACGAGCGATGGGACGAAGTAGCCCGCCAGGTTGAAGCCGCGCTTGGGCGGGGCCATCAGGATCGACACGCCATTCTGCTTCACGAACGCCGCGAGGATTTCCTGGGCGGTCTTCCCCTGCTCGGCCAGTGCGACCACGCGCCGGTGCATCGCCGGGCTCGTGCCGCACGTGAAGTCCGTAGTGCGGCAGGTGTAGACGTCGAGATTGCAGCCGCAGGTGCAATGGATCTGCTTCTCGATCGCCTGGATGGCGGCGTCGTTGTCGGCGGCGCGGACGGGCTCGAAGGGCCGGCCGGCGCGGGACGGGTCCCACAGCTTTCCCGAAGGTCCGGTGCCCGGGAGGGAGTCCTGCGCCTGAGGCGGTACACGACGCCACGACGGCACGTTGCCCGAAACACCAAGCAGTCCGAGTGCCCCGAGCGCGAGGAACTCCCGCCGACTTACGGGGAACGTGCCGTCGTGCCCTCGTGTCACGCCTTCACATCCTCGACCAAGCGCACCGCATATCCCGCCTGGGTCCGCTTGACGGCGGGCGAACCCCCTCCCGGCCACATCACGATCAGCCCGCCGAGCGCCACGATCATGCCGCCGTACCACACCCACCAGACGAGCGGGTTGATCGTAAAGCGGAACACCGCCTGCTCGGTGCCGTTCACGAGCCCCGCCAGCACCACGTACAAGTCCTCGCGCAGGTCGCTGCGGATGCCGACTTCGGTCGAGGGCTGGAATGTGGGTCGGCCGAGCCCATCCACGTGCTGTCGCTTCTCGGTCGTGAGCACGCCGAGCCGCTTCCCGTTGCGCTCGATCTCGAGCGCGGCCGCGGTCACCTGGCGGTTGAGCGCGTCGTACTGGGAGACGCCGAGGTGGGTGAATCGGTAGGTCCACCCGTACGGACTGCGGAGTGTCGCCGCCTCTCCCGGCCGGAGCGTGGCTTCCGTCTCGGTCTTGAACGCCATGCCCGCGAAGGCGATGAACAGGATGACGATGCCGACGTGCACGATGTAGCCACCGTAGCGCCGGCGGTTGCGGGCGAGCAAGCGGCCGAGGGCGAGCGGGTAGGCTTCACCGTATTGGCGGTGGCGGGCCCCCGCTCCGCGGCCGAACTCCTGCACGACCGTCGCGGTGACGAACCCGCCCAGCCCGATCGCCATCACGGCGTAGAGGTCCCGCATCCCACCCACCAGCAGCACGAGCACCGTGAACACCCCCGCCGTCACCGGTACCGCAAACTGACGCCGCAGGTTGGGGAGCGAAGCGCGGCGCCACGCGATGAGCGGCCCGATCCCCGTCAGGCCGAGCAGCGCCAGGCCAAGCGGGATGTTCACCTGGTTGAAGAACGGCGGGCCGACGGTGACCTTGGTCCCCTGGACGAGCTCCGAGAGGATCGGGAACAGCGTGCCCCACAGGACGGAGAAGGCGATCCCCACGAACAGCAGGTTGTTGAAGAGGAAGCTCGCCTCGCGGCTCACCATCGACTCGAGCCTCGCTTCGGCCGTGAGCAGCGGCAGGCGGCTGGCGTACACGGCGAAGCTCGCCACCGCCGCCGCGATCAGGAAGAAGAGGAAGAAGTATCCCACGCTCGACTGCGTGAACGAGTGCACGCTCGAGATGACCCCCGAGCGGGTGATGAACGTTCCGAAGATCGAGAGCAGCCACGATCCGATGATGAGCGCGAGATTCCACTTCTTCAGCATGCCGCGCTTTTCTTGGATCATCACCGAGTGCAGGAACGCGGTCATCGTGAGCCACGGCAGGAGCGAGGCGTTCTCAACCGGGTCCCACGCCCAGTAACCGCCCCAGCCCAGCTCCACGTAGGCCCACCACATCCCGAGGCAGATCCCGATCGAGAGGAACAGCCACGACAGCAGCGTCCACTTGCGGATCGCGACCAGCCAATCGACGTCGAGTCGCTTGGAGATCAGCGCCGCCATCGCGAACGCGAACGGGATGGTGATCGAGATGTAGCCGAGGTACAGCATCGGGGGGTGGAACACCATCCCGGGGTTCTGCAACTGGGGGTTCAGTCCGTTCCCGTCGAGCGGCGTGTAGGCGAGGCGGTGGAACGGATTCGCCTGCCCGAACAGCATCACGGAGATAAAGAACGTCGCGACCGTGCACACGACGCCGGCCACATACGGCAACAGCTCGCGGTGCCGGCGGGCCGTGAGGAGCAGCGCCAACGAGCCGAACAGTGAGAGCACGGTCGCCCAGAAGAGCAGGCTACCCTTCTGACCGGCGTACAGCGCCGACCAGGTGTAGAAGATCGGCAGGTTACGGCTCGTGTAGGCGGCGACGTACTCGACATTGAAGTCGTGCTGGAACAGCGCCCACTCGAGCGAGAAAACGGCGACCAGCAGCGCGCCGCACATGGCGAACACGGCGTGGCGGGCACTGTGTTGCAGGTCGGGCCGCCCCTGCAGGCCGCCCACGAAGCCGGCGAGCGCGCCCCAGATCCCCACCAGGAAGGCGAGCCAGAGACACACGCCGCCGAGGATCGTCATCTACGCCTTGGGTACCGCCTCGTAGCGCGACCCGCACTTGGCGAGGACGTTGGTCGCGTACAGGACTCCGTCCTCCTTGTGGAGTCGGCCTTCCACGACCACCTCGACCGAGTCGTTGAAGGTGTCGGGCGGCAGGCCGTGATACAGCACCGTGTACCGGGCGCTGCCGTCGGTGATCTGGAAGCGCAGGGTCTGGGTGGCGACGTCGCGCGTGACCGAGCCCGGCACCACGTGCGCCCCCACCTTCATCCCTACGTTATAAAAGGAAGGGTCCACCGCGATCTTCTGCGACAGCTCGCTCGGGGTCAGGAAGTACTGCCCCGTCTGCTTCACGCCGGAGGCCATCAGGTACCCGACCGACCCGACGATCAAGACGGCCCCGATGGCGAACCTGGTGCCTGCGTTCATGCTCAATTATACCTCGCGGCGCCCCGCCTGCTCCACCGCCCAGTCAACCGCAGCTTGCGGCGTGGGGACCCGGGGGATCTCGATAGTCGACGTGAAGGCATCGTGCAACCCGACCACGGGCGTCTGGATGCGCTGCGCCAGCGCGATCTCCGACAGCGTTCCCCACCCACCCCCGATGGCGATGACGGCTTGGGCGGCGCGCACGATGAGCGCGTTGCGCATCTCCCCCATCCCGGTCGCCAGCGGCACGTCGATATACGGGTTGGCTTCGTTCGGATCCGCGCCCGGCAGCATGCCCACGGTCAGCCCGCCCGCCTGCTGTGCGCCGCGCGCGGCGGCCTCCATCACCCCGCCCAGCCCGCCGCACAGCAGCACGGCGCCGTGCTCCGCCAGGAGACGGCCCACCGTCGCGGCCCACTCCGCTTCTTCCGAGCTGCAGCTGCTTCCGCCGACCACGCCGATCAGCAGGCGTCTCATCGGCGGTTGCCGGCGAGGAACTCGCGCCGCGCCTGCCATACGCTCTGGGCGAGTCCGGCAACCATCAGTCCACGGCGAACGGAGGCTGGCGCAGCCCGCGATCCGTGACGAACGCCGTGACGTAGCGCGCCGGCGTGACGTCGAACGCGGGGTTCAGCGCGGCGACGGCCGCCGGGGCGATGCGGCGGCCCGCGACCGTCTTCACTTCGTCGGGCGAGCGCTGCTCGATGGGGATGCCGTCGCCGTCCTTGAGCGACGGATCGATGGTCGACGAGGGCGCGGCGCAGTACAGCGGAACGCCGTGGTGGCGCGCCAGCACCGCGAGGGAGTACGTCCCGATCTTGTTCGCAAAGTCGCCGTTTCCCGCGATCCGGTCGGCGCCCACGAGGACGAGATCGACCTGCGCCAAGCGCATGAGCGAGCCAGCGGCCGCATCGGCGATCAGTGTGCAGGGGATCCCCGCCTGCGACAGCTCCCACGCCGTGAGCCGCGCGCCCTGCAGCACCGGCCGCGTCTCATCCACCAAGACGTGCAGCTTGCGACCGGCCTCATGGGCCAAGTAGATCGGGGCCAGCGCGGTGCCGATCCCCCCGGTGGCGAGCGCCCCGGCGTTGCAGTGCGTCAGGACTTTGGCGCCGTCGGGGAGGAGCGGCAGGCCCGCCTCGCCGATGCGGCGGCACATGGCGCGGTCCTCCTCCCAAATCGCCGTCGCCCCGGCGCGCAGCCGTTCCCACAGCGCGGCGCCGTCGCCCGGCGTCGCCGCCGCCAGCCGCGCCATCCGATCGAGCGCCCAGCGGAGGTTCACCGCCGTGGGCCTGGCTGCCGCGAGCAGCTCCACCAGCCGGCCCAACCGGGCGAGGAACGCGTCACGGGGCGCGACGCGCAGCTCCCGCGTCCCCGCCACGAGACCCATCGCCGCCGCGATCCCGATCAGCGGCGCGCCCCGCACCTGGAGGGTCCGGATGGCATCGGCCACGGCTTCGACGCTCTCGAGATCGCGCTCGATGCACGCCTCGGGCAGCGCGCGCTGGTCCACGATGCGCACGGCTCCCGAAGGGCTCCAGGCGATGGCTTGGACGGGCATGGCTGCCAACCTACCGCGTGGCCCGCAATTGCGGAATGCGGATTGCGGATTGGATGGGCTAGGCTCGAACCCAAGAATGCGCTTCGGACCCAACCCTGCCAATCCGCAATCCGCATTCCGCAATCCGCAATCTCCCTGTAGGATTCCTGCCATGGGATACCAAACGCTCCTCTTCGAGATCAAAGACGCCATCGCGTTCATCACCATCAACCGGCCCGACAAGCTCAACGCGCTGAACGATCAGGTAGTAGATGAGCTGGCCCACGCCGCCGACCGGGTGGCGACCGAGGGCGCGATCAAGGGCGCAATCCTCACCGGCGCCGGGACGAAGGCGTTCGTCGCGGGCGCCGACATCGGCGACCTCGCGAAGCAGGGGCCGTTCGACGGCAAGGCCCGCGCGCTGCGCGGCCAGGCGATGCTGCGGCGCTTCGAAACCTGCGGCAAGCCCGTCGTCGCGGCCGTCAACGGCTACGCGCTGGGCGGCGGCTGCGAGCTCGCCATGGCGTGCCACCTCCGCATTGCCAGCGAGCACGCCCGCTTCGGCCAGCCGGAGGTGAAGCTGGGCATCGCCCCAGGCTACGGGGGCACGCAGCGGCTCCCGCGGATCGTCGGAAAAGGGAACGCGCTCTACCTCATCCTCACCGCCGAGTTGATCGACGCCCACGAGGCCCATCGCATCGGCCTCGTCAACAAGGTCGTGCCGCCGGGCGAGCTGCTCGCGACAACGGAACAGCTGCTGCGGAGTATACTGTCGATGGGCCCCCTCGCCGTCCGGCTCGCGCTGGAAGCGGTTGACCAAGGCCTCGAGATGACCCTCGAGGAGGGCTTGCTGCTCGAAGCGAACCACTTCGGCCTGCTCGCGGCCACCCAAGACATGAAGGAAGGGCTCACGGCGTTCCTGGAAAAACGCGCACCCCGCTTCGCGGGACGATGACGCGCGCGGCCGGCGCCGCGGCGCTTGCGGCTGTCGGCTTGGGCCTCGCGGCCGGGTGCCTGAGCGACCGGCCCCGCCCAGCACCGCCGACGCTCGCCCTGTCACTCAGCAAGACGACCGTCACGTCGCGGCCCAGCCCCCCCCCGGACACGCTCATCGTCCACGTCCGGGCGGAAGACTCCGACGGCATAGACTCGGTGTGGGTGCAGCTGGGCCAAGAACCGCTGCTCGGCGCGGACGGCTTGTTCGAGACGGTTTTGGACGGCCCCTTCCGCATCCTCGTCCCCACCGGGCTGGCCATGGGCACGGTGCTGACAGTCAAAGTCGAGGCCCGGGACGTGGCCGGTTTCCGGAGCGAGCGGGACACGAGCGTCACGGTGGGCCCCTGAGCCCCAACGACTTAGTAAGTGTTGCCATGACAACGACTTCTGAGTATGTTTGGGGGGTTGTCTGGGGCTCGCGCGGGGCTCACCGCGCTGCGCCACGGGACCCCCCCCGTGGCGCTTCTGGTATTCGGGGCCGGCCGGCGAGCCGGCGGGGGGAGGCAAGGCTGACGCGTGACTAAGCGCAGACAGGGGAAACCGACATCGCTGGGCGACGCCCTGCGAAGCTACCTCGCGAGGGCGGGGTTCGGGACGCGGCTCGCGCAGGCCCAGGTGATCTCGCAGTGGTCGCAGCTCGTCGGCCCGCAAATCGCGGCCGTGACCGAACCGCAGAGCGTCACACCCGACGGTACGCTGTTCGTGCACGTCGCGACGAGCGCCTGGATGAACGAGTTGCAGCTCATGGCGCCGCAGATCATGGCCGCGCTGAACGGCGGCGGCGGGGGCGGCGCCGGACGGATCAGGACGATACGCTGGCTTCTCACACGCTAGAGATCTATGGCTAAGGCGAAACCCGCACCCAAGGACAAGGGGAACGGCGACTACCAGGCCGACTCGATCCAGGTCCTGAAGGGGCTCGAGGCGGTCCGGCGCCGCCCGGCGATGTACATCGGAGCGGTGTCCGGGCGTGGCCTCCACCATCTCGTCTACGAGGTGGTGGACAATTCGGTGGACGAGGCCCTGGCCGGTTTTGCCACCAGGATTGACGTCACCATCCACCAGGACAATTCCATCACCGTGGTCGACAACGGCCGCGGCATTCCGGTCGACATCCACAAGACCGAGAAGAAGCCGGGCGTCGAGGTGGCGCTGACGATGCTCCACGCCGGCGGCAAGTTCGACAAGAGCACCTACAAGGTGTCCGGCGGGCTGCACGGCGTGGGGGTGTCGGTGGTGAACGCCCTGTCGGAGAAGATGGAAGTGTGGGTGGACCGCGACGGCAAGCGGCACCACATGGCGTTCGAGCGCGGCGACACGAAGAAGAAGCTCGAGGTCATCGGCAAGGCCAAGGGCACCGGCACGACGGTCTGGTTCAAGCCGGACACGTCGATCTTCACCGAGATCCGGTTCGACCACGCCACGCTGGCCACGCGGCTGCGCGAGCTCGCGTTTCTCAACAAGGGCCTCACGATCACGCTGAAGGACGAGCGCAAGGGGCAGCAGAAGGAGGAAACGTTCGTCTACAAAGGCGGCCTCGCCGAGTTCGTGAAGTACCTGCTCGGCAACCGCAAGCCGCTGCACCCCAAGCCTGTCACGTTCGAGGCCGAGCGCGACGGCGTCCAGGTCGAGGGTGCGATCCAGTACGACGACGGCTATAACGACAACACCTTCTCCTTCGTCAACAACATCAACACGCACGAGGGGGGCACGCATCTCACCGGGTTCCGCGCCGCCCTCACGCGCACGATCAATGAATGGGCCAAGAAGGACGGGCTCCTGAAGAAGGAGGAATTCACGCTCACGGGTGACGACGTGCGTGAGGGGCTCACCGCCGTGCTGCACATCAAGGTGAAGGATCCCCAATTCGAAGGGCAGACCAAGACCAAGCTCGGCAACTCCGAGGTCGAGGGGATCGTCAAGAGCGTGGTGAACGACGCGCTCGGCGAGTTCTTCGACAAGAACCCGAGCGTGGCCCGCGCGATCATCGCCAAGGCGGTCAGCGCCGCCCGCGCGCGGGAAGCGGCGCGCAAGGCGCGCGAGCTGGTGCGCAAAAAGAGCGGGCTCGAAGGGGGAGTGCTGTCCGGCAAGCTGGCCGATTGCTCCGCCACCGACCCGAAGCTGTGTGAGGTCTTTCTCGTAGAGGGCGACTCGGCAGGCGGGTCCGCCAAGCAGGGCCGGGACCGCATGTTCCAGGCGATCCTGCCGCTGCGTGGCAAGATTCTCAACGTGCAGAAGGCCCGGATCGACAAGATCCTGTCGAACGAAGAGATCCGGACCATGATCACGGCGATCGGGACGGGCGTGGGCGAGGACTTCAAGATCGACGAAGCTCGCTACCACAAGATCATCATCATGACGGACGCTGACGTGGACGGGGCGCACATCCGCACGCTGCTGCTCACCTTCTTTTACAAGGAAATGAAGCAACTGATCGACGCGGGCTACATCTACATCGCCCAGCCGCCGTTGTACCGCGTCGCGAAGGGCAAGGAGGCGTACTACGCCTTCGACGACAAAGAGCGCGAGGCGTTCGTGAAGCGACTGACGAACGGCGCCGAAGGACACGGCAACATCGTGATCAGCCGCTACAAGGGGCTCGGCGAAATGAACCCGGACCAGCTCCGGGAGACCACCATGGACCCGACCAAGCGCACGCTCCTCAAGGTCACGATGGAAGACGCGGTGGAAGCGTCGGAGCTGTTCGAGACGCTGATGGGTGACGAGGTGGAGCCGCGGCGCAAGTTCATCGAGGAGAATGCCAAGTTCGTACGGAACTTGGACGTTTAGACGAGCTTCTCGACGCCGTCTTTGCTCACCCGATGTGAGATCAACGGCAGCGGCTTCACGGACAACTTGTCCTTCACGCCGATGGCCAGCTGCAACGCCTCGAAGCCAAGCTTCATGCCCCCCGGGTCCCGCGCGAACACCGACGCAATCGGCTCCCCCGCGAGCACCTTGTCGCCCGGCTTGACCGTGATCACGAACCCGACCGTCGGGTCGACCTCGTCCTCGACCTTGAGGCGGCCGCCGCCCATCGCGACGACCGCGCGGCCGATGATCCTCGGCTCGACGTGCGTGACGACGCCCGTGCGCGGCGCGGCGTAGACTTCCACCTCCTTCGCCTGGGGCAGCACCGACGGGTCTTCCACCGTCTTGGGGTTTCCCCCCTGTGCCGCGATGATCTGCTCGAACTTTTCCGCGGCGAGACCCGACGCGAGCGCGTTGGTGAGCCGCTGGCGGGCTTTCTTGCTCGTCTTCTCGATGCCCGCGGCCAGCAGCATCTCGACGCCCAGCGCGTAGGTGACCTCCATCAAGTCCTCGGGGCCTTCGCCGCGCAGCGCGAGGATCGCCTCCTCGGTCTCGAGCGCGTTGCCGCACGCTCGGCCGAGCGGGCGGTCCATGGCGGTGAGCAGGGCCACGGTGGGGCAGCCGCGGTCCTCGCCCAGCGCGATCATGGTACGCGCGAGCTCCAGGCTCTGCTCGAGTTTGGGGAGGAACGCGCCGCTGCCGCGCTTCACGTCGAGCACCAGCGCGTTGAGCCCTTCGGCGAGCTTCTTCGACATGATGCTGGCGGCGATGAGAGGAATCGCTTCCACCGTCCCGGTCACATCGCGCAGCGCGTACAACCGCCCGTCCGCCGGAGCGATCTCGGGGGTCTGGCCGATCATGACGCAGCCGAGCTTCATCACCTGCGCCTTCGCCTCGGCGAGCGACAAACCGGTACGAAACCCCGGGATCGCTTCCAGCTTGTCCAGCGTGCCGCCGGTGTGGCCGAGGCCGCGGCCGGACATCATCGGGACGGCGACGCCGCACGCCGCCACGAGCGGCGCGAGCACGAGCGACACTTTGTCGCCGACGCCGCCCGTCGAGTGCTTGTCCACCCGCCGGGTGGTCCATGAGTCGAACGCCAACCGCTGGCCCGACGCGAGCATCGCATCGGTCAGCGCGGCAAGCTCGTGGCGCTCGAGCCCGCGCAACAGCACGGCCATCAGCAGGGCGGCCATCTGGTAGTCGGGGACGCGGCCGTCGGTGTAGGCGGCGACGAGGGCGGACCACTCTTCCGGCGTGAGCGCTCCCCCGTCGCGCTTGCGCTCGATCAGCGGCACGACCAACATTAGCGGCCCCCCTCCCCTTCCCAACGCCGGAGCGTTTGATGCGCGGTGCCGCCTTGCTGCTCGTGTCGCTCGTCGCTCCCCTCCCGGCGCGCGCCCAAACCCATCCCACCGCGGCGGAGCACGTCGTGCTGGGCGACAGCGCCCACGCCGCGCTCGCGCCGGCGCAGGCGCTCGAGCACTATCGGGCGGCGCTCGCGCTGGACTCGACGAGGTACGACGCCCTGTGGAAAGCGGGCCGCGAGCTGGTGGACATCGCCAAGCAGATCGAGGGCAAGGACGACTCGTCCAAGCATCTGCGGGACAGCCTCTATACCGCGGCGCGCGCCTACGGCGACGCGGCGGTGCGGGTGAACCCCACTGGCGCGGACGGGCATTTCACGGTCGGCCAGGCGCTGGGCCGGCTGTCGCGCACGCGCGGCGGCAAGGAGCGGGTGCGGTTCGCCAAGATCATCTACGACGAGGGGATGAAGGCGATCGAGCTCGACTCGACGCATGACGGCGCGCATCACCTGATCGGCGCGTGGCATGCCGAGGTCAAGCGTTTGTCCGGGTTCCAGAAGTTCTTCGCCAAGGCGCTGTTCGGCGGCGGCTTCCTGGACAAGGGCAACTGGGAGGATGCCCAGAAGTACCTGGAGCGCGCCGTCGCCCTCAAGCCGCAGAACATCTTCCACCGCCTCGAGCTGGCCGAGGTGTATGTCGACGTCGGCAAGTATTCCAAAGCGCGCGAGCAGCTCAGCGCGCTCGCCACCCTGCCGATTGCCGACGTGCTCGACCACACGTACCAGCACAACGCCGCACAGCTCCTCGAAGACATCAAGGGCGAGAAGGACGAGACCTAGCGTCCGCCGCGCATCAGGCGCTCGATGTCCGCCGTCGTGCGCGGTGCCTTGGCGGACAGCCACTCGGCGCCCGTGGGAGTGACCAGCACGTCGTCTTCGATCCGCACCCCGAGGCCTTCCTCCACGAGGTAGATCCCCGGCTCGAGCGTGATCACCATCCCCGGCTCGAGCTTCTGCCGCCCGGGCACCGTCACATCGTGCACGTCCATCCCGATCGGGTGCCCGAGCCCGTGAATGAAGTAGGCGTCGCAGGTCTGATCGCCGCACAGCTTCGCCGAATGCTCCCGCATGTAGGTCTGGGCGACTCGATTCAGGTCGCGCATCGTGGTGCCAGGCCGTACGGAGTCGAACGCGACTTGCTGGGTGGCGAGCACGAGGTCGTAGACGGCCTTCTGGCGCGGCGTGAATTTCCCGTTCACCGGCCAGGTCCGCGTGACGTCCGCCGTGTACTGACCCCATTCGGCCGCCGCGTCCACCAGCACGAGATCGCCGTCGCGCGTCTGGCGGCGGTTGACGTCGTAATGCAGCGTGGTCGAGTTCGGCCCGCTCCCCACGATCGAGGGATAGCCCACCCGATCGGCGCCGTTCCTGCGGAAGCCCGCCTCGAGCACGGCTTCGATTTCGTACTCGTACATGCCCGGGCGCGCGGCCTGCATCGCCGCGACGTGGCCGGCCACGCTGATGTCCACCGCGCGCCGCAGCCGGGCCAGCTCGTCGGCGTCCTTCACCTCGCGCAGGGAGTCGGCGAGCTGGCGCAGATTGCGCACGTCCTGGCCGCTGAACACCAGGTCGATCACGCGCCGCTCGTCGCGGGTGGTCACATCGAGCGGCACATAGACCGGCCCGCGGACGCGGAAGCGCGCCGCAAACAGCCGCCGCTCGAGCGAATCGACCGGCAGGACGGTGGCGATGCCGGAGAGCCGCGTCGCCACGCTGTCGGGCCCGAGCCGTAGGCCGGTCCAGCGCTCCTGGCCGGGGTTGCGCGGCGGGAGGAACAGCACCGTCTCGAGGGAATCGGGACCGCGCGCGGTCAGGAGCAGCCAGGCGTCCTGGGTCTCGAGCTCGGTGAAGTAGAAGAACGTGTTGTTCTGCCGGAAGTCGTTGTCCTGGATGTACTCCTTCTCCAGGTCTCGCTCGTGTGAGGCGGGGATGAGCGCGATGCCACGGCCGATGCGTTGCAGCAGGGCGCGTCGTCGGGCGGCGACGGCCGCGGTGTCCACCGGCCGGCCCATGCCGGGGAGCTCGGGCGTCGGCGTCCAGGCGCCGAGCGGCGCGGGGGCCGCGGTCCGGGCCTGCGCCGCCGCGGCGGCCGCGCCACCGCCGCCAGTGACGAGCAGGAGCAACGCAACCACGGATCGCATGGGCCCGGAAGCTACCGTGCGCTCCGAGACGCGGCAACAGCGTCGCGACGCTTGACGGGTTGTCCGTCGGAGACGCAAACTATGCCATGACCGGCCCCTCCACTCTCACCGCTCGCGTGGCCGAACTGGAGCGCGAGCGCAAGCACCTCCTCGCCATCATCGAGATCCTCAAGGAAGTTTCCACTTCACTCCACTTCATCGACATCCTGCAGGCGATCGCACGCAAGCTGGGCGAGGCGTTCGGGCTCGACCGCTGCTCGATCTTTCTCGCCGAGCGGGGCGGCAAGTCGGTGCGCCTGGTGGCGTCGTACGAGGATCCGACGATCCGCAACTACGTGGTGGACCTCGAGCGTTATCCCGAGCTCAAGCGCGCCATGCAGAACGGGGAGACGGTGTTCATCCCCGACGCCGCCAACGACCCGAGCCTGAAGCACGTGAAGAGCGAACTCATCAGCCGGCGCGTGAAGTCGATCACCGTGGTGCCGATCACGTGGCGCGGCGTGGCGATCGGCGCGATTTTCCTGCGCACCTTCCGCGACGGCCCCACGTTCTCCGACGAGGACGTGCGGATCGTGCAGGTCGTCGCCGCGCTCACCGCCCAGGCGCTCCGCAACGCGCACCGCTACGAGCGGCTGGAGCAGCGGCAGCAAGAGACCGGCGAGACGCTGCGCCGCATGGAGCTGGAGCGCGTGGCCCTGCTGGCGTTCCTGCGCCGCCTGCTCGGCGCGTTCGGGGAGCGGGAGGGCGCCTGGGCCGAGGGACTGCTGCCGCGCGCCAGCTCCGACGAGCTCGAACGGCTGGTGGGCGTCGCCATGGCCGTCATCCAGGAAGAAGCCAAGGGTCAGTGAAGGGGGGGGCCGCCGCGGCGCGCGCCGCCGAGCTCCGGCGGCTCATCGAGCGCGCGAACCACGCATACTACGTCCTCGACACGCCGGAGATCTCGGACGCCGAGTACGACCGGCTGTTCCGGGAGCTGCAGGAGCTCGAAGCCAAACACCCGGAGCTCCGCACCCCCGACAGTCCCACCCACCGCGTCGGCGCCGAGCCCGCGAGCGCCTTCAAGAAGCACCGCCACCTCGTGCCGATGCTGTCGCTCGCCAACGCCTTCACCGAGGCGGAGCTCGCCGAGTGGGAAGAGCGCAACGCGCGGCTCTCGCCCGAGGTGACGACGGCGGGCTACACCCTAGAGGTGAAGATCGACGGCGCGGCGGTGAGTCTCACGTACCAGGACGGGGTGTTCGTCACGGGGGCGACCCGCGGCAACGGCGTCGAGGGCGAGGACGTCACCGCCAACCTGCGCACCGTGCTCGACGTGCCGCTGCGGCTGCACGGCAAGGGCTGGCCCAAGCTGATGGAAGTCCGCGGTGAGGTCTACCTCTCCAAGTCCCGCTTCGCCGAGCTCAACAAAGAGCGCGAGCGCTCGGGCGAGCCGACCTTCGCCAATCCCCGCAACTCCGCGGCCGGCGCGTTGCGCCAGCTCGATCCCAAGATCACGCGCAGTCGCGGCCTCAAGATTTTTTGCTTTCACATCGAAGCCCCGGGTAAGAAGCTCCCGGTCGCGACTCAGCACGACCTGCTGCAGCAGCTTGCCGAATGGGGGTTCCCCGTCGAGCCCCACCACACGCTCGCGGCCGACCTCGCGGCCGCGAACCGGGAGATCGCGAAGCTCGAGCCGCTGCTCGACAAGCTCGACTACGGCGCCGACGGCGTCGTGGTGAAGGTGAACCCGCTCGAGCTGCACGCCGAGCTCGGCACCGTCGGTGACCGCGAGCCGCGTTGGGCCATCGCGCGCAAGTTCGCGCCCGAGGTTCGGGTCACCACGCTGGAGGAGATCCGGATCAACGTGGGGCGGACCGGAGCCCTCAACCCCTACGCCGTGCTCGAGCCGGTGGAGATCGGCGGGGTGACGGTATCGACCGCCACGCTGCACAACTTCGCGTTGATCAAGGCCAAGGACATCCGGGAAGGCGACCTGGTGGAGGTCACGCGGGCGGGCGAGGTGATCCCGCAGGTGTTGGGGCCCGTCATCAAGAAGGGCGTGCGTCGGGGCAGGCCATATCAGCCCCCCGAGCGCTGCCCCGTCTGCAAGTCGAAGGTCGAGCACCCCCAGGGCGAAGTGATGGTGTACTGTCCCAACGTCTCCTGCCCCGGCCGGGTGTTCGAGAGCATCGTGCACTTCGCGTCGCGCGGGGCGATGGACATCCGCGGGCTGGGACCCGAGCGCGTGAAGGCGTTGCTCGACGCCAAGCTCATCAAGGACGTCGCGGACCTGTACGAGATCACGCCGCTGCAGCTGCTCGCGCTCGAAGGGTTCGCGGAGAAGTCGGCCGGGCAGCTCGTGGACGCGATCCAGGCCTCCAAAGATCGGCCGCTCTCGACCCTGCTGTTCGCCCTGGGGATCCGCCACGTGGGCGTGCAGGGAGCGAGGCTGCTGGCCCGCCACTTCGGGACCATGAAGGCGCTCGCCCACGCGTCGGCCGACCGCATCAATCAGATCCGCGGCATCGGGGAGGCCATCGCCGAGGCCGTGGCCGGGTTCTTCGCGGAGCCGAAGAACCGCAAGCTGATCGAGCGGCTGGAGAAGCTCGGGCTCAACATGAAGGAGCCGATCGCGGCCGAGGGGGAAGGGCCGCTCGCCGGGCAGGTCTACGTGATCACGGGAACGCTCCCGTCGCTCTCCCGCGTGCGGGCCGCCGAGCTCATCGAGGCGGCGGGGGGGCACGTCACCGACGGCGTCTCCAAGAAGACTACCGCCGTGGTGGTGGGTGCCGATGCCGGCTCGAAGCTCGAGAAGGCGAAGGCGCTCGGCGTGCCGGTCATCGACGAGGCCGAACTCTTGCGCCGCGCACGCGCCAAACCCTAAGTTGGCGTCCCATATGAGCGCCTCCGCTCACCCCACCGCCGCGACCGACGGCTTGACCATCGGTCGCGGGGCTCTGCGACAACTCCATCACAGTTTGCTCCGCGACGCCGCCGATCGCGCGGTGGCCATCCTCCAGGAGGCGGGGTTCGCGGCGGGGGAAGGCGTGTACCAATCGTTTTGCGCGTGGCTGCCGCTCGAGACGGGCGTGCCGCGGCCGGAAGAGCTCGACGCGGGCCAGATGAGCGGCGTGCTGTCGGCCTTCTTCCAGGCGCACGGCTGGGGCACGGTCACGGTGGCACTGCTCGGCAGCGCGGCGCTCAGCGTGGATAGTGAGGACTGGGTCGAAGCCGAGCCCGGGAGCGCGGAGACCCCGATGTGCTTCTTCTCGGCGGGGATGCTGTCGGACTTTTTGGGACGGCTGTCGGGTGAGCCGGTAGCCGTGATGGAAGTCGAGTGCCGCTCGAAGCACGACGCGCGTTGTCGTTTCCTCTCGGCGTCGCCGGACACGCTCAACGCGGTGTACGAAGAGATGACGAAGGGCACTGGTTACGGCGAGGCGCTGGGAGCCGGCGCGTAACCAAAGCTTCAGCCAGGGACTAGCGACGCGCGACGGCTACGCCCTCGAGCAGCACCGACGGCGCGTAGCGTGATCCCGCCCACCGCGCGTCGCTCCCGAAGCCGCCGATCCGCTTGAGCAGGTCGTACGCGTTGCCGGCGACCGCCGCATCCTTCACGCGCCCGGTGATCTCGCCGCGCTCGACGCGATAGGCGAGCGCCACGGGATGGCTGAACGCTCCCGCGATCACGTTGCCCTGCCCCACGCCGATCAGCTCGTCGACGAGGAGGCCGTCCGTGATGTCACGGAGGAGGCCGCCGCCCAGCCCGTTCCACGCTTCACGTTTCGCGTTACCCGTTTCCCCAAGGACGATATTCGTGTACGCCGGCACCGGCTTTCCGAAGATGCCGCGCTGTCCGTGGCCGGTGCTCTCGGTCTTGGCGCGGGCCGCGGTTTCCAGATCGTACACGAAGCGTTGCACCACGCCACCTTGCACGAGGCATGTGACTCGGGACGGCACGCACTCGTCATCGAGCGGACGGGACGCGGTCCGCCCCGAGGCGAGAGGGTCGTCGGTCAGAGACAAGCCTGCGTGGAAGACCTGCTCGCCGACCCGGTTCCCGAGCGGCGAGATGCCTTGCACCACGGCTTTGCCTGACAGCCCCTGCGTGACCGGCAGCAGCACGGCCGAGAGGCCCGTAGGGGTGAACACGACCGGCAGGGCTCCCTCGGGGGGCGCCACGATGTGCAGGGCGTGGTCGAGCCTGGTGGTGATCGACCGCACCACGCCGTCGAGGGCGTCGTCCGCGGGAAGGTCGCACCCCTCGAGCGCGTCGCCGATGGCGAGGACGTCGTCCCCGGCAATGCGCCAGAGGTCGGCGCTCAGCGCGACGCCGGTCGAGCGGTACGTGCCCTGCGCCCCCGCGGTGTTGGCGACGCGGGTTTCGGCCACCTCGCGCTCGATGGCGACGTTGACCTGGCACCCCTCGCGCGCCAGGCGCTCGAGCAGCCCCTGACCGATCTGGATCAGCCGCTCGAGCGACGCGTCGGCGGCGCGAGCGACGTGGGTTGCCAGCCGGGGGAGCTTGGCCGGGGCTGGAAAGACCAGCGCCACTTCTTCCCCGAGCTCGGCCGAGGCGAGCGCGCGCTCCAGGAGGGGTGCGGCATGCTGCGCCGCTGCATCCCCGACGCCGACATTTGTCGTGCCCGCGATACCCACGCGGCCGCGGTGCAGCACGCGCAGATTCACCCCGCCCTCTTGGGTCACGCCCGCCGCTTTGAGGCGGCCCCACTCGAACGCGACCGAGCTGCGCTCCACGCGACGCTCGAGCGCGTCCGCGCCTCCTCCCCCCTCCACCCGATGTCGCGCCAGCTCCAACAGCCCGTCGATCACGCGGGGACGTCGCCCCCGATCAGGGCCTCCTCGATGCGCACGTGCGGGGCGCCTTCGGTCACGGGGAGGGGATACTGCCCGGCCTTGCCACAGCCACCGCCCATCTGGTTCCAGCGAAAGTCGCCGGCGATGTGATCGATGCGGTCGAGTGTCTGGAACAGGTTGCCTGCGAGCACGACGTCCTTCACCAGCTCCGCGACCGCGCCGTCGCGGATCATGTGTCCGTACGCGGCGGTGAAGGAGAAGTTCTCGAGCAACGTCTGGCCGCCGAACGCCGAGCAGGCGTACACCCCGAGCTTGATGTCCTTGATCAGGTCGTCGAACGTCCCGCGGCCGTTGCCGATGTAGGTATTCGTCATGCGGACGATAGGTGGGTGGCGAAACGAGATCGCCCGCGCATTGCCAGTCGGCCGCTCGTTCATCGCGGCGGCCGTCTCGCGCGAGTGCAGCCGGCCGACGAGCAGCCCTTCGCGGATGAGCGCGCTGTCCTGGGTGGGCGTGCCCTCATCGTCGAACGGCAGCGTGCCCCGCAGGCCGGGGGCGGCCCCGTTGTCGCCGACGTTCAGCACCTTCTTGCCGAAGCGACGGCCCAGGGTCATCATCTCGCGGGCCTGGGGATTCTCGTAGACGAAGTCGGCTTCCGACAGGTGCCCGAAGGCCTCGTGGATGAAGACGCCGGCGAGCTCGGGATCGAGGACAACGGGATAGGCCCCGCCCTGCACGCTCGACGCCTCCAACAGCCCGACCGCCCGCTCGGCGGCGGCGCGGAAGCCCGCCGCCTCGTGCTGGACCGCGTTCCAGCCACGCCGCAGGCCGATCGATTCGAGCCCCTTCTCGATGGTGCCGTCGCGGCGTGCCACCGCCGTCCCCGAAAGCGTCACTTCGGGCCGCAGCTCGTGCAGCACCGTGCCCTCGGAGTTCACGTACCAATACTCGCTCACCTCGTCGCGGTAGGTCGCGAGCGTGTCCACGATCCGGTCGCTCACCGCCAGCATCGCGCCGTTGTAGGCTTCGATGAGCCGCTTCTTGTCGGCAAGCGGGACGCCGCGCACGTCGCCGTCCAGGTCGAGTATCGCCTCGGCCTGCTGCGGCGGGACCGGGGCGAGCCGGATCGGCCGGTCGAGCCGCACGGCGCGCGATAGCTCGTCCGCCCGGACCACCATCGCCTCGAGCTGGTCGAGCGACGTGAACGACGCGGTGCCCCAGCCGCAGCCCCGGTTCAGGGCGCGCACGAACCCTCCTTGGTCCTCGCTCGCGGTGGCGGATTCCAGCCGCCGGCCGCGGACGGAGACGGCGGAGCTCCAGCTCGTTTCGACGCGGATTTCGGTGAAGTCGGCGCGGGAGCCTTGCAGCGCCGCGGTCAGCCGGTCGATCAACCGCCTAGTTCCTTGAGCTTCTCGGCGTAGTCCGGCCGCACCACGATCTCCCCGTTGACGATGATCTCGCGGTCCCAGGGAAGGATGATGAAGTTCTCGGTCTCGAGGGCGTAGAAGTCGGGCTTGTACTCGCCCGTGCGGAACGAGACGGCGGTCTTCACCGCGGCCGGCTGGAGCTCGCGCACGGCGTTCAGGGCGAGCTTCATGGTGTCGCCCGAGTCGCAGGTCTCGTCCACGATGAGCACGCGCCGCCCCGTCACGATGCGCGGCGGGCCCGCCAACACCACCGGCCGCGCCCCCGTCTCCTGTCGCGTGATGGCGACGGACGCGAAGTCGCGTTGCAGGATGCTCGCCACCACGGCGCCCGGGATCACCCCGGCCCTGGCGATCCCGATCACCACGTCGGGATCGTAGTCCCGGAAGATCTTCAGGGCGAGCGCCCGACACAGCTCGCCGAAGAACGGCCAATCCACCTGCAGGACGCCGTGCGGTGTCTTGCGGCCGAAGCCGGTCTTCTTGGGTGCGGGCGTCCGGGGGGCGGCGGGCATGGGGGGAGAAGCTACATTGCGGACGTAAGCGGCCGCAAGCTATTTTCGGCCCATGGGTTTCTGGCGTCGCCTGTTCGGCGCCTCGGGCACCGACGAGGTCCACCCCCAGCGTCTCGATTACCTGAACGAGGCGCTCGCCCTCGAGCGCCAGGGTGACTACGAGGCCGCCCTCACCTCGTATCGGCTGGCGCTGCGCGATCACCCCCACGACGCCCGCATTCTCCAGAACATGGCGATCGCCCTCACGAAGACGCGTCGCATCGACGAGGCGATCCGCCACTACCGCCGCGCCCTGGAGCTGGACCGGGAGCTGGCCGGCGCGCACTATGGGATCGCGTTCCTGCTCCTGAAGCGCGGCGATCCCGACGGCGCGACGCAGCACCTGCGCACCTTTCTCGCTCACCCACCCAAGGGCCCCGACGCCCAAAAATGGATCGAGCACGCCACCCAAGCGCTGCGCGATCTGGGCGCGTCGGGACCCGCCTCGACGGCCGCCGCGGAGGCGCCCTGAGGGGTAGGGCCAGCACCCTGGTGCTCGCGGCGGCGATTGCGTGCGGCCAACTCGGACCCGACCTCAACGGCGTGGTCGCGCTCTCGGTGGCCGTCCGAGACTCGGTTGAGGAGTTCGACACGTTGCGGCCGCGCGCGTTCGCCCTGGATGGCCGGGGCGACTCCGTGGCGGCGACGATCCTGTGGGCCACGCTCGATACCGCGCTGCTCAAGGTGGTGAGCGAAACGACGGGGGTGATGGTCGCTAAGCAGCCGAGCCCGACGCCCGCCCGCATCCAAGCACGCGTCGGCGACTTCCGCAGCAACCCGATCGAAATCCGCATGCTCGCCGCGGCCGACACCTTGTTCGCGCCCGGCCGGGTAGCGGACACGATCACCATCTCCGCGACCACGCCGCCGGACTCGCTCTCCGACTCGCTCAAGGTGGAGCTCGCCGACACCGTGACGGGGATTAGTACTCCGGTGCCCCTCGCCGGACGCCCCGTCGTCTACACGATCACCTATCCCCCCACCTCCGGACCGGTCACGCTCGTAACGAGCGACACGGCGCACGCGCTCGCAACGCTCCAGACCGTGAGCACGACCCCTGCCGGCGTGGCCACGGTGAAAGTGCGGCTGATCGCGGGCCCGCGCCCTGACAGTGTCGTCGTCACCGCCGGGGCGCGACGCGCCATCGGCACGCCCGTGACCAGTCAGCCCGTCAGTTTCGTCGTACGGTTTCTCCCGTGAGCCAGGGGACCCTGACACGGCTGTTCTTCGACGCGGTCGAGCAGTACGCCCGTCACCCGGCCGCGTTTCGTCGCAAGGTCGCCGGCGTGTGGACCCCGGTCACGCATCGCGAGGCGGAGGAGCGCGTGCGGGCGATCGCACTCGGCCTACGCGAGCTCGGGATCCGGCCCGGCGACCGGGTCGCGATCCTGGCGGAGACGCGCCTCGAGTGGGCGCTGGTCGACTACGCCTGCCTCTGTGCCCGCGCCGCCGACGTCCCGATCTACCCGACGCTTCCGGCGAGCCAAGTCGAGTATGTCCTGCGCGACTCGGGCGCCACGGCGGTCGTCTGCTCCACCGCCGCGCAGCTCGCCAAGATCGTCGAGCTGCGCGGTGCGCTGCCGACACTGCGGCACGTGATCGTGTTCGAGCCCGAAGCCAAGCGGGACGGCGCACTCACGCTCGCCGAGGTCGAGGCGAAAGGGCGGGCGGCGGCTGCGCGGTACCCGCGCTTCCGGGAAGAAGCGTTGGCGGTCGAGCCCGGAGACCTCGCCACTCTGATCTACACCTCGGGGACGACCGGCCAGCCGAAGGGCGTCATCCTGACGCACAACAACATCTGGTCCAACGTCATGGCATCGGTCGCGGCGTTACGGATGAGCGAGCACGACAGCTGCCTCTCGTGGCTGCCGTTGTCGCACATCCTCGAGCGGATGGTGGACTATTACTTCTTCCACGTAGGGGTGACGATCAACTACGCGGAGTCGATCGAAGCGGTGCCCCAAAACCTCAACGAGGTGCGGCCGACGATCCTGATCGGGGTCCCGCGCCTGTACGAGAAGGTGTACGCCCGCGTGCTCGAGAACGCGCTCACCGGGAGCGCACTGAAACGCAAGATCTTCCTCTGGGCGAAGCGCACCGGAGACCAGTGGGCGACCCACCGGCTCTCCGGCATTCCCGTCCCGCTCGGACTCGCCATCCGGCATGCGATCGCCGACCGGCTGGTGTTCTCGAAGCTGCGGGCGCGTACCGGCGGGCGCATCAAGCTGTTCGTCTCCGGCAGCGCGCCGCTCTCGGCCGAGATCGGGCGGTTCTTCTACAGTGCCGGGCTGCCGACCATCGAAGGCTACGGCCTCACCGAGACGTCCCCGGTGCTGACGCTGAGCCCGCTCGACCGCCCGAAGTTCGGCGCGGTGGGGAAGCCGATCCCCGGGGTGCAGGTGCGGATCGCGCCCGACGGGGAGATCCTCGCCAAGGGCCCGAACGTCATGCAGGGCTACTACAACCTGCCCGACGCGACGCGCGAAGCGATCGACGCGGACGGCTGGTTCCACACGGGCGACATCGGGGAGTTCGACGCCGAGGGGTACCTGAAGATCACCGATCGGAAGAAGGATCTGATCAAGACAGCCGGCGGGAAGTACATCGCTCCGCAGCCGATCGAGAACGCGGTCAAGCTCAACAAGTTCGTGGCCAACGCCGTGGTGCTGGGCGATCAGCGCAAGTTTCCCATCATGCTCGTCGTGCCGAACTTCGACAGCCTCGAGCCGTGGGCGCGGGAGCGGAACCTGACGTACGCGTCCCGCGCGGAGCTGATCGCGCTCAGCGACGTGCAGGCGAAGCTGGAGCGCGAGGTGATGGGGGGACTGCGCGACCTGGCGAAGTTCGAGATGCCCAAGAAAATCGTGCTGCTCGAGCGCGACTTTACGATCGAGTCGGGCGAGCTCACCCCGACCCTCAAGGTCAAGCGGCGCGCGGTAGAGAAGAACTACAAAGCGGTCATCGACCGCGTGTACGCGGACGCGGACCCCACGGCGGCGACGCTGGAGGGGTGATCACGTCTTCTCCCCCACCCACAGCCCCTCGCCCACCGCGAGCTGCTTCAGACCGGCGCCAGGTGTGGCGCGTTCGTCTTCGATCACCAGCCGCCGCCCCCGCAACAGCACGCGCAGCGCCTCGTCGATCCAGGGTGGAGCTACACGGTCGAGCCCCACGACCACGCCGCGCGCCATAGCGCGACGCAGCGGAATCAGCTTGTCGCACACGAGCAGACTGAGAACCGGAAGCTCGGCGACGTCGGACGGAGCGTTGATCCCCACGAAGTGAATCCCACCCATCAGCCCCGCGAGCCCGACCGCGTGGCGGGCCGCGGAGCCGACCAGCGCCACGTAGCCCCCCGGACCCGAGAGTTCGAGCAGCGCCTGGAGAGTCTGTGCGTCGGGGGACCGGGGCGGGGCTCCCGCAGCGACCGCGTTTGTTGGTCGCGGAGTGAGCTCCCCCCCGGTCCCTGACGCCGAGAAGTGCGCGACTCCCTGGACGATCGGATACTCGCGCTGGCACGCTGGGCATCCCAGCAAGCCCGACCGAACCATCCGGCCCACCATCTCCCCAGTGGACAGCACGAGGAACGCTTCCTCGTGCGCCTCGGGGCAGCGCAGCATCTCCGTCAGTTCAATGTGCACCGGAACCGAACACGACCCACGTCACGCGGCCAGCCTCGACGCGGATCCGGCGGGTGAGCCGCTTGCCGTCGACCAACACCGCCAGGGTATAATCGCCCGGCTCGACGTCGCTCACGGCGAAGTGCTCCCGATACGCGGGATCGGGATGGTTGTGCTCGCCGTACGTCTCCGCGTACGAGAACGGCGTCTCCTGCGGCTCGGCTTTCATGAGCCCGTACACGCGCGCCTGCGGCACGGCGCGACCCTGGGCGTCCCACACCTGCCCCGCGACGATCCCCGTGCCGGGCAACGGGCGGATCCACAGCTCGGGGTTCACCGTGAACTTGGGGTACCGCTCGTTGGGGTCGACGATCAGTGGCACGGAGTCCACGGGGGCGGCGTGCACCTCGAGGTGGAGATGGTCGTTGGTCGCCCGGCCGGTGTTACCGACCGTGGCGATCACGTCGCCCGTCTTGACGCGCTGCCCCAGCGACGCGAGCAGCGTGGTGTTGTGGTAGTAGACGGAATAGATGAACAAGCCCTTGAACCTGCGATCGTGCCGGACGGCCACAGTGTTGGCGCCCTGCTCCGCCGGGCCCGCGAACACCACCACCCCGTCGCCGATGGTGTGGACCGGCGTACCGTCGGGGTTGTTGAACTCGACGCCCTGATGCTGCTGGAAGTTGCCTCCCATGGTCGAGCCGTAGCGGTACGTCTGGTCGATGTACGGCTGATCGGCGGGGAGAATGGGGCGCTCGAACCAGCTGTGCCGCATCCCCTCCAGATCGGAGTCGGGTCGCTGCTGGTACGAGATGCCGACGAGGGTGAGTCCCTGGTCGAAGCGACAGGAGACGAGCCCCGTCGGCCGCCCCACAGCGTACCACCCGGGCGCGAGCGGCAAGAAGCCGGTGGCCGCGGGCACGGGGTCGCACAGGTTGAGCGCGCCGCCGTCCTGCTCGTACACGCCTTGGCGCGTGGCGGCGTACACCCGCCCCGGTGCAACGCGACCGAGCGACTGGATCGGCGGCATGTCCTCGCGGCAGCCCTTCACCACCGGGCCGAGGCCGCACGCCGGGCGCCCCTTGCCGTCGAGCCAGGCGTTGCGCGTCGGGTCGAGCCGGTACAGTCCCCGCTCGGTCCCCACCCACACGATCGCGCCGCTGTCGGGCGCGAGGGCGCGGACGCGACTCGGTGCGGCATACTCCGTCCAGGTGCGCCCACCATCCGTGGAGCGCGCCAGCCCGCGCAGGTGACCCGCCCACACACTCCCGTCCAACCCGGCGACCAACGCCAGCACGTACTGGCTGCGCAGGCGCCCCCATAGGTGCCGCGCGGTGGCCGCACCAGCCGAATCGGTGATCTCGGCCCAGCTCGCCCCGCGGTCCCCCGAGAGCTTGATGCCGTCCGCGGTGCCGATGTACACCGTGTCGCCCCGCGTGGCGATGCCGTTAGGCGCGACGTACTGCCACTCGGGGCCCAGCGCACCGAGCTCCCAGTTGGTCCAAGTCTTGCCGCCGTCGGTCGACAGTCCCCAGCCGTTCCCGACGGTGCCGTACCAAACGGCGCCGTTGGAGCCGAATCCGAAGGCGTGCACGAAGTCCCACGAGATGGAGTGCGCCGCCGAGTCGTTCGCGTAGCGGATGTGCTCCCAGCTCGAGGCACCCGAGCGCAGCACGAAGATCCCCTGCCCATAGCTGCCGACCCAGATCGCGTTATCCGGCGCGCGTGCGACGGCCAGTACGTGTACTCCGAAGCCGGTGGTGTCCGGCAGGGGCGGCAGGGCCTGCGCAGCGAGGCGACTGGCGAGCGCCAGTAGCACGGGCAACGTGCAACGTGTGACGTGTGACATCTAGCCTCTCGCCGTATAAACCGTCGGCATCAACCGAATCTCCGTCACGTCCACCCGCAGCGGCTGGGTGACGGCATACAGCACAGCCGCGGCAACATCCCCCGCCTGCATCATAGCACTCCGCTTGGTAAAGCCCGGCTTCGAATCGGGATCGACGGCGTCCCAGATCGGCGTGTCTACCGGCCCAGGCGAGACGAGCGTGGTGCGTACCCCGGTGCGCGCGAGGTCCTGGCGCAGCACTTCGTGCATCCCGCGAAGGCCGTACTTGCTCGCCGCGTACGCGGTCGAGCCCGAATAGGCTACGTGGTCGGAAACGGAGCCGATCGTCACGAGGTCGCCCGCACCGCGCCGCACCAGGTGCGGGACGAGCGCGCGCGCCACGAGAAACGGCCCGGTGAGGTTGACGGCGAGCGTTTGCGCGAACTCGGCGGGCGACGTTTCCTCGATCCGCTTGATGAAGAAGATCCCGGCGTTGTTCACCACGACGTCCGGGACCCCGAGCTCGCCCAGCACCCGCGCGACCGCCCGGTCCACCGCCGCGGGATCCGTGACGTCGCAGCGCAGGTCGGTGCGCCGCTCGGTCGCGCCGTCCCGGAGGCTGCGCGCCAGGCGGACGACGTGCGCGCCCGCGGCGTGCAGCGCGTCGGCGACCGCGAGCCCGATGCCGCGCGAGGCGCCGGTGACGAGGGTGAGCTTCCCGCTGAGGGGAGCCTGGCTCACTCCAGGCCCCGACCGCCGTGCACCAGTCTCAGGAACTCGTCGCGGGTTTTGGCGTCTTGCAGCAGGGCGCCGCGCAGCGCGCTCGTCACGGTCTTCGAGTTTTGCTTCTCGACGCCTCGCATCATCATGCAGAGGTGGTAGGCTTCGATCACCACGCCCACGCCGCGCGGCTCGAGCACCTCCATTAGGGCGTCGGCCACCTGGTCGGTGAGGCGCTCCTGCACCTGGAGCCGGCGGGCGAACACTTCGATCACGCGCGGGATCTTCGACAGCCCCACGAGCCGGCCGTTCGGGAGGTACGCCACGTGCGCCTTGCCGAAGAACGGCAACAGGTGATGCTCGCACAGCGAGTACAGCTCGATGTCGCGCACGCACACGAGATTCTCGTGCCGCTCGCGGTACAGCGCGTCGCCGATCACGTCCGCGACGGCCATGTGGTAGCCGCGCGTGAGCCACTTGAGGGACGCCTCCACGCGGGCCGGCGTGTTACGCAGGCCCTCGCGGGCGGTGTCTTCGCCGAGTTGGGCGAGCATTTCGCGCACCAGGCTTTCGAATGCCGACCGCGCCTCGGGGGAGGACGCCGGGGCGACCGGCTCGGCGTGCTCCTCGTGGAAGCTGTGCAGGCTGGCGGACTTCATCTTGTCACGTCCCATGCTTGTTGAGCCTCCGGGGCAGGACTATCTTCGGCGCACGTGAAACTAAAGCTACTCGCTTTGTTGTCCACGGCGGGAGGCTCCGCGCTGTCCGCGCTGTGGACGTTCCCCAGCATCCTCGCGTCGGCGTTCCTGGTCGCGTGGGGAGCGGAAGCCGCGCAGTTCCTCATCTCCCAGGGCCTCGCCCTCGCGATCCTCGCGTGGCTGCAGACCCTGCCCGAATTTGCCGTCGAAGCCGTGATCGCCTGGGACGCCGGACGCGATCCCACCCGTGCCCACCTCGCGATCGCCAACTTGACCGGCGCCATCCGGCTGCTGCTCGGCCTCGGCTGGCCGATGGTGTACGTCGTCTTCGCAACCGCGGGCCGGAAGACGGCGACGGAGCGACTGCCTACCATCCGACTGGAACGCGAGCACGCGGTGGAGGTCATGGGGCTGCTGCCACCGCTGCTCTATTTCATCGTGATCCTACTGCGGGGGAGCTTCAGCTGGGTCGACGCGGGCGTGCTGCTCGCCCTGTATGTCGCCTACCTGTGGACGCTGTTCCGCGTCGCGCCCCGGGGCGCTGACCACCTGGGCGACGCGCCGCTGGTGTCGCGCTGGGCCTACCGCCAACCGGGCTGGCGCCAGAAGGCGGCCATCGGCGGGCTGTTCGCGACCGGCGGCGGGCTGCTGTACGCGACCGCCCACCCGTTTCTGGAATCCATGCTCGCGGTCGCCGGCGTGTTCGGCGTGAGCCAGTTCGTGCTGGTGCAGTGGGTGGCGCCGTTCCTCTCCGAGTTCCCCGAGAAGGTCTCCGCGTTCTATTGGGCCAGACGCGTGAGCCACGCGCCGATGGCCCTCATGAACATGGTCTCGAGCAACATCAACCAGTGGACCGTGCTCGCCGCCATGATCCCGCTCGTGTACGGCTACTCGAGCTTGCGTCACCACGGGGTGTGGCTGGATTTCCGATTCGACGACGCGCAACGCCTCGAGCTGCTGCTCACGCTGCTGCAGTCGGGCCTGGCCGTGATCCTGCTCGCGAACATGGAGTTCGACTGGCTCGACGCGACCATCATCTTCGTGCTGTGGCTCGCGCAGTTCCTGCGGCCCACGCTGCGCGACGAGGTGGCGGTCGCCTATGGCATCTGGATCGTGATCCTGGTGATCGGGTTCGTGGTGCGGGGGCACGCGTTGCTGGCGCCGAAATACTTTTGGGAGACGGTACGAACGCCACGCGGAAAACACGATCGGCCGGCATCGCTGTAACACGACCCGGCCGACCGGTACATCAGGAACGAAGAGGATTATTGAAGCCCGAAGGTAATGACTGGTCCCTCACCATGGCGTCTGTCTTCCCCTCGAAGGGGGCATGACATCGGTCACAGTATCTGGGTCCACAATCGAGCCTGTTGGCTCAATAATTCTTCTCTTCGTCCCTGAAGTACAATACGACGTGGGCGGGAAACGTCAAGCGCGGGCACGGCACAAAATCGTCACGAAAAACCGTGGAGGCGTTGCATGAACCTGACGCTGGTCGCTGCGATCGGGCTGCTGGCGCTGTGGATAGTTATCGTTTTCGTGGCCCACGTGGGCAACGGGCCGGTGCACCTGTTGTACGCCGCCGCGGTGGTGCTGCTCGCGCGGCGGATCGTAGTGGGGGCGCCGAAGTTCCTGTCTTGATTACAGCGTCGACTTGAAGAGCAAGCGGTTCGGCGTCCCGGACGGATTCCCGGTGATCACGCCAGCGGTGGCGTTCGTGATGAGCCAATCGGAGACGGTCGCGGACGGCTGGTCGCCGTTGGTCGCCTTGTAAAGCGCCGCGACACCAACCACGTGCGGCGTCGCCATCGACGTGCCGCTCAGCGTCATGGTAGTCCCGCCGAGGTAGGTCGATTTGATCGCCGATCCGGGCCCGTACGCTTCCACGCAGCTGCCCCAGTTCGAATAGGACGCCTTAGCGTCGGTCTTGTCGGACGCCGCGACCGTGAAGACGCTGGGAGCACCCGACGGCGACTCGGTGCAGGCATCGACGTTGTCGTTCCCCGCAGCGACCGCGAGGAACACCCCGGAGTTCCACAAGTTGGTGACGGCCTGGTCGAGCGCCGGCGACTTGCCGCCGCCGAGCGACATGTTCGCCACCGCCGGGGTGACGTGGTTTCCCGTCACCCAATCGACGCCGGCGATCACGTCGGAGTTGAGGCCGATGCCGGCGCAGCTTAGCACCCGCACCCCGTGCAGGGAAACCGCCTTGGCCACGCCGTACGTCGCCGCGCCGATCGTCCCCGCGACATGGGTCCCGTGGCCGTTACAGTCCTCGCCCGTCCCGGCCGCAACCCCGAGCAGGGCGTCGTACACGTCGTCCGCCCGGCCACCGAACTCGGGATGCAGCGTCCAGATCCCGGTGTCGATGATATAGGCGTGCACGCCCGCGCCGGTCGACGTGTAGGTGTACGTGCCGGAGAGCGGCAGCGCGCCCTGGTCGATGCGATCCAGCCCCCACGGATCGCCGTTCGCGTCCATGCTCTGAGTGACATCGGCGCGCATCACCTGATCCGGCTCGATCGAGGCGACGGCCGGGTTCAGTCGGAGGGCGTCGACCGCCAACGCAGGGAGCCGAGCCGCGAAACCCTTGATGGCGCTCGTATAGACGTGCAGCAGCGTACCGCCGGCGCTCGTCACGAGCGCCGGCGCCAGCGCGGCCGGATCGGCAACGCCGTCACCGAACACGACGATGTACTGCCCCGGCACGGTCTCGGGGCCGCTCCGCTGTGCCGATCCCCCGGAATCGGACACCGGTGCAACGGAGCGCGCCGCTTCCTGGCAGGCGACCAGCGACAGCGTAAGCGCGACAGTGGCTGCGTAGCTCGGTACCCGCATGGCTCCCTCGCGAGGTGTCCGCTGCGCTACGCGCGCAAGTTCCGTTCCGAGATCAGGGGGCTCGTCGCGACCGGTCGATACTTGCGGCCGCGCAACGCATCGGCGGGTGGGAGCGCGCAACGCTGTTGCGCGCAGTCAACGGGGTGCCAGCCCGCTCGGCCCCTGTCGGCACCGAGCGGGCTAGCGCGGCAACCTTAGTGCGTGTGAGTCGTCAAGCCGATCCCGATCTGGCCGACGTTCGCATCCGAGTTCGACGTGTTGATCGCAAACCCGTTCCAGAACGGTGTCAAGCTGAGGCTGTTCCCGATTCGCAGGTCAACGCCGAGACCGAGCATGAGCCCGACGCCGGTTTCGCTGGCGCTGCCGAAGCCGCTCGCATTCGCGCCGATCGAGCCGAGCCCCAGGCCACCGGTGAGAAAGAAGCCGCCTGTGGCGCTCGGGTAGTAGCGCACCCGAGCGTCCAGCGTGCCGACGGTCAGGGTCGCACCATTCTCCGACTTTCTCCAGCCGGTCGTCCCGACGCCGAGCAGGAGCTTGGGAGTCAGCGTTCCGCCGAGCGAGAGCCCGCCACTCAGTCCACCGGTACGCCCGCTGCAGCCCTGGCACCCGAGCGAGCCGTACCCAAGGCCGACGTTGAACCAGAAGCCTTGGCGAGTTTGGGAATGCTGGGCTAACGCTGGGCTCGCCCCAACCGATAGCCCGCCGATGAGGCACAGCAGTAGAGACCGCTTCATGGACCGCCTCCGGTTTCGGGTAATCTTCGGTTTTGGGCGCTGTCCATGATAGGGAGTAGGGGCGGGAGGCGCAAACGATTGTGCTCAGCGCAGCCTCCCGAGGCGGTCCGCAGGCCAGTCCTGCACGTCGATCCGCCGCTCGAGCTGGCGCTTCCGCAGCGACAGCCGGACCACGTACTGCCCCGCCGCCACACGCTTCAGGTCGTCACGCGACGTCGGGGCGCCCAGCTCGCGCGGCCGGGGCTTGTCGCGGGTCAGATCCCACGTGACGCGCTGCACGCCCGGGTACCCGGGGCCCGTGAGGTGACGGATCGTGTCGCCCGCCGCGGTGGTGACGACGAGCTTCACGCCATCGGGCTCCATCTCTTTGAGGTAATACGTGATCACCGCGCCCCGCGGCGGATTCGGCGCCACGAACGGCCGGCTGCCCCAATCTGGGTAGGTGTCGCGCGGGCGGTATTGGTACGCCGGGGCGACGTCGAACAGGTGAATCGGTTCCGCGAGCAGCGTGTCGGTCATCTGCTCGAGCGGCCCCACATTGGTGACCCAGACACCGCGCCCGTGAGTGGAGACCACGAGGTCGCGCTGTGCGAACGACAGCGCCATGGATTCGACGGGGACGTTGGGGAGGTTCTTGCCGAGCCGCCGCCAGCTCTTGCCACCGTCGAGGGTCACGTACGCCCCGGTCGCGGTGCCGACCCAGAGGAGTCGCTGGTTCACCGGATCCTCGAACACGGTGAGGCTTCCCTGGTCGCTCGGCAGTCCTTTTCCGATCTCGAGCCAGGTCTTCCCGAGATCCTCCGTGCGGTACACGTGCGGCCCGTAGTCGTCCCGGTGATGACAGTCGTACACGAGGTAAGCCCGACTCTCGACGTGGTAGGACGCCACGATGGTGGCGACCCAGCAGTCGGTCGGCGCGCCTTTCGGGAAGCTCGCGCTCGCCTCGGCCCATGTTTTCCCGCCATCCCGTGTGACCCACACGAGCCCGTCGTCCGACCCGGTCCACAGCACGTCCTTCGAGCGGGGGCTCTCGGCGATGGTGAAGACGGCGTGATAGCTGGTATGCGCCACCTCGGGCGCCGGGTGCTCGCGGCTTGCCCGGGTCATGTCGGGCCCGAGTACGTCCCAATCGTCCCCGCGATGGGTCATGCGGATCAGGTGATTCGCCCCCAGATAGAGGACCGTGGCGTCGTGCTGCGAGACGAGAATGGGCGTCGTCCAGCCCCAGTTGTACGGGTAGCCTGAGTCCTGACCCGCGTCGAGCGCGAGTGGCGTGATGTCGTCACGTTGCCAAGTCTTCAGGTCGAGCCGTGAGAGATGCCCATACTGCCAGCCGGAGTAGACGGTGTACGGATCGTTGGCCGGGATCTGCACCCACATCCCGTCGCCACCGTTCACGGGATACCAGTCGCCGTCGGTGATGCCGAGGGTGTCCCGGGTGCGGCTGGGCCCACACCACACGCCGTTGTCCTGGAGGCCGCCGCAGATCTGATACGGCGTGAGCGAGCTGTCCACGATCACGGTGTAGAACTGCCCGATCGGGATCGCCATATGCTCCCACGCCTTGCCGCCGTCGCGTGAGACGTAGACGCCGCCATCGTTCCCGACGATGAGATGCTGCGGATCGCCGGGGTCGATCCACAACGCGTGGTAGTCGCCATGCACGAGATGCATGGAGTCGGGCGCGAAGCTCTTGCCGCCGTCCTTGCTCTCGAGCAGCGACGGGGAGACGGTCCACACGTGCTCCGGATTGCCGGGGTCGATGAAGATGTCGTCGTAGTAGTAGTGCGGAATCGCCTGGAGGTCGTTCACCTGACTCCAGGTGGCGCCGCCATCGCTCGAGCGGAACACCCCGCCGTAGCGCCCCTGGAGCGGGTCGGTCACTCCGCGATCCACCTGGACGGTGGCGTACACGATCTTCGGGTCCTGCGCCGCGACGGCGAGACCGATGCGGCCGAGTCGCTCCGTGGGCAGACCGTTCTTGCGCGCGGGGTCCGTCAGCCTCGTCCACGTCTTTCCACCGTCGGTGGTCTTGTAGAGGCCACTGCCCTTTCCGACGCCCTGCATGTGGCTGCCGCCCCAGCGCAGGCGGTGCCACGCGGCGGCGTACAACACCTCGGGATTCGCCGGGTCCATTTCGAGGTCCACGAACCCGGTGGTGTCGTCCACGAACAGGACCTTGGCCCACGTCTTACCGCCGTCGGTCGTCTTGAAGACGCCGCGCTCGGGGTTGGTGCCCCACAGGTGACCCAGCGCGGCGATGTACACGATGTCGGGGTTCGTCGGATGGATCACCACGCGACCGATCGAGCGGGTGTCTTTCAGGCCCATGTTCGTCCACTTCCTGCCGCCATCGTTGGACTTGTACACCCCGTCGCCCCACCACTGAGAGCGCAGGCTGTTCTTCTCGCCCGTTCCGGCCCACACCACGTTCGTGTCCGAGGGCGCGACGGCGAGGTCGCCGATCGTCTGGACGCCCAATCCTTCCGAGACGGATTGCCAGGTGATCCCGCCGTTGGACGTCTTCCACACCCCGCCGCCCGCCGCGCCGATGTAGAACGTCTTCGAGTACCCGCCCGTGCGCGGCACGGCGAGCGCCGTCACGCGCCCGCTGTACGCCGCTGGCCCGAGGTTGCGGAACGAGAAGCTCTCGAGGAACCGCGTGAGGGAGTCCTTGGGAGCGGCGGTGCTATCGCTGCGGCGAGTGGCGGTATCGGCGCGCGCCGCGGGCGGGGGGGAGCGTTTGGGCGTCGGCTTCTGCGCGACGAGGGGGGCCGCGGCGAGCAGCATGGCTGACGCAAGGGCGAGGACAATTCGATACGTGGGACGCATGGTGACGGGGGCTAGGGACCGCGGGATTCTACGCCCTTAGGTCGAGGAAGGCCACCGGGTCTGGCAGGGCTGGGGCGTGCACCGTACGTTGGCGCGTCCAGTCCGGGGGGGGAGCGTTGCGATGGATGTCACGCGGGGATGCGCGGCTCAAGCCGCGACTCGGCCCTGCCCGTGAACGGGCCTGTCGGTGCCCGCTTCAGCGGGAGGGCCGAGCCGCGAGTTCACTCGCGCACTCGGCCGCAGGCGCTCGCCCTGCTGGCGTTCCTGTCCCTCGGTGCGGCCGTCCGCCCGTCCGTCGCCCAATGCCCCGACGGCGCGCCGCCGCCCTGCGCGCGCCCCACGGCAACCTCCCGACATGCGGCCCCTGTCGAGCGCACCCCATCGTTGACCGTGCTCTACCTGGTGACCGGGCCGGGTGACACGGCCGACATCGCCCTGGCCGAAGGCATCACCGAGGAGCTCATCGCCCGACTGAGTGACGTGGCCGGCCTGCGCGTGACCAGTCGCTACGCGGCGCTGCGATTCCGGGCGCGCGGGCCCGTCGACCCACAACGCGTGGGCCGCGACTTGGGCGTGCGCTACGTGTTGCAGGGGAGCTTGCGACACATCGGCGACCGCGTCCGCGTCGCCGTGGAGGTCACGGAGGCAGCGACGGGCTACAACGCGTGGGCGCAGACGTACGATCAATCGCTGCGCGACGTGTTCGCCGTGCAGGACTCGGTGGCGGTGCGCGTCGCCGAGGCCGTCCGGGGGCGCCTCACGCGCGCCGAGCGCGCGCGGTTGGCGGCCGCTCCGCCGACCACCAGTGACGCCTACCGTGCCTACCTCGCCGGGCGGGCGGCGATTCGCGGGCGGACCGTGGCGGCGGCCGCGCGGGCGATAGCGGCTTACTACCGCGCCATTGCCCTGGACTCCAGTTTCGCGCCGGCTTATGCCGGCCTGGCGCATGCGTACAACGTCGCCGCCGATTGGGGCTGGGACGTTCCAGGCGTGACCTACGACAGCCTCGGCCCGCTCGCGACGCGAGCGGCGCGACGGGCCATCGCGCTCGACTCCCTGACCAGCGAGACGTGGTTGGGAGCGGCGATGGGGGCGCGAAGCGACAGTCCCGAGCTCGCTTTGGATTACAACCGACGCGCCGTGCGCATCGATTCCGCCAATATCGAGGCGCTGCATCAGCTGGCGTGGGGGTACTACGGCACGGGCGAGCTCGACAGCGCGATTGCGATCGAGCAACGCGTCACCAGCCGCGATCCCTACTTTGCCTACGCCTATGCTGGCGTCGCCGAGTTCCTGAGCATTGCCGGTCGCCCGCTCGAAGCCCTCGCGTGGGCTTCGCAAGGACTCTCCATCGACTCCGGCTTTGCGGCGCTCCATCGGCAGGCCGCCGCCGCCAACCTGAACCTCGGTCGGTGGGCCGCCGCACGAGCCGCCGCCGCCCGCGCCGTAGAGTTGGGAGACGTACCCGCCCCCAACCGGGCGCTGGTTGCCATCGCCTCGCTCGGAGGGGGTGACACCGCGCGGGCGCGAGCGGCGATCGACTCCCTGGGAAGCACGCTGCGCGGGAAGCTGCGGCGCAGCCCGAGCGGACTGTCGCGCACCGATGCCGGGTATCTCGCCGGGGCCTATGCCCAACTCGGCCAAATCGACAGCGCCATCGCCTGGGTGGGGCGGGTGGCACCCTGGCAGCGTCGCTTCCACGCCGCCCGGTTCTTGCACCACTGGATGTACGACCCGCTGCGGAGCGATCCGCGGTTCCAGGCGCTGTTCGCGGAAATGAAATGAGAAGAGAAGTGAAGGATGGAAGGATGGAAATTGCGGAAGTGAGCCATCCGACCGCGGCGTCGTCCGCGGCTCAAGCCGCGACTCGGCCCTGCCCGTGAACGGGCCGCGCGGTGCCCGCTTCAGCGGGTGGGCCGAGCCGCGGGTTCACTCGCGCCCCTTTTCGCAGACGCTCGCTGTGCTCGCCTTCCTGTCCGCCAGTCCGCCGGTCCTGCTCTCCGCCCTTCAATGCGCCGACGGCTCCGCCCCGCCGTGTCAGGCCTCGGCGCCCCCCCCCAACAGCGTCGCGGTGCTGTACTTCGATAATCTGTCCGCCGACACCGCGGATGCGTACCTCGCAGAGGGGCTCACTGAGGAACTCATCGCACGGCTCGGGCAACTGCCGCGGCTCGCGGTGAAGTCCCGCGCCGCCGTGCAGCGCTTCCGGCAGGGCGGCGCGGACCCGCTGGCCGCCGCGCGTGCACTTCGGGTGGCGCGATTGGTCACAGGTAGCGTACGGCGCGGTGGGAACCGCCTGCGGGTGACCGTCGAACTGGTGCGCGCGTCGGATGGCGAGCACGTGTGGGGCGACCTGTACGACCGTCGGGACGCTGATCTGCTGGCGGTCGAGGAGGACATCACGCGCGCCGTCGCCGCGGCGATCGGCGGTCGGCTGCAGCCTGCCGAGCGCGCGACGCTGGCGGTCGGGCCGACCGCTAGCCCGGAGGCCTACGATCACTTTCTCCGTGGCAATCATTTTCTCCTGGCGCGCACCGGGGGCTCCATCGCACGCGCCATCGAGCAATACGAGGCGGCGACCCGAGTCGACCCCCGATTCGCCGACGCCTTCGCACGCATGGCGTTCGGGTACGGGCTATTTCTCGAGTGGAGCTGGCCCTCCCCTATCACACCGCGCGATTCTCTCCTGGCCCGCGCGGTGGGGGCAGCCGACCGAGCGCTCGCACTCCGGCCAGCGTCTTCCGACGCTTGGGTGGCGCGTGGTCAACTCCTCAGTGTTCCCGACCTGAGTTACCGCAGCCCGCCGCACGAGGACGCGGTCCTCCAGGCCTTCGAGCGAGCGATCGCCCTCGATCCGCGCAGCGCCGAAGCACGTCATCAGTACGGAGCGCGACTGCTGTTCCGTGGCCAGGATTCTGCCGCCGTCGCAGCATTCCGGCACACGTTGGCTATCGAGCCCGAGCGTCCGCTCACACTGGCGGCACTGGCATTGGAGCGCGTGGTCGCGCGCAGCTACGCCGAAGCCCGTCGCTGGCTGGACAGCGCGCTCACCGTGGACCCGACGTTCGCCATCGGATACGCGCATCGCGGTATGCTGGCCGTGTTACTCGGTGACCTCACGCAGGCCCGCGCTGATGGAGAGATGGCCATTCGGTTGAGAGCGGGCTATCCGCTGCCCGGGTTGGCAGTCCTCACCATGGTGGACGCGCGCAGCGGGGACACGCTCGGGGCCCGCGCGCGCTTGCAGGAACTCGTGCGAGCCGTCGTCGACTCGCTGCACCCTTCGCCGCGGGATGCGCGCTACGTGGGGCCGGCGCTGCTCGCGACCGAGGGGGAGAATCGGCTGCTCGAGTTCCTGGAACGCGTCGAGCCGCGCCGCTCGACCCTGTGGTTCGACTTGCGGCTGCCCGAGTACGACTCGGTGCGAGCGAATCCCCGCTTTCAGCGGCTGGTAGAGGAATCGCGGCCGCTCGGGGCGCCCGAGTGACCCGGGGGTCCGTCCCGCCCGTCCGCGGCTCAAGCCGCGACTCGGCCCTGCCCGTGAACGGGCCGCTCAGTGCCCGCTTCAGCGAGAGTGCCGAGCCGCGAGTTTACTCGCGCCCACGCTGAGCCGCGTGCGAGGCGGGTGCCCATAAAACAACCGCGGCGCCGTCAGGTCAACAGACGGCGCCGCGGTTGATTCCGGAAACGCGTTACTTCAGGCTGAACGTCACTCCGGCCGTGATCGGCAAGAAGCTGATCGATCCGCCGGTCTCCTGCACCCGCAAGTAGCGCCCTTCGACGAAGAACCGCGCGGGGCCTGCGCCGAACGACGAGCCGAGGCCGCCGCCGAACGCGAGCTTGGTCTCTGACGCGGCACCGAGCGAGGTCGTCACCTTCACGTGGTAAAGGCCGAGCCCGGCGAGCAGGTACGGCTTGAACATCGGGGCCCGCGCCGGGACGTTCCACACGAGGCTGGCGAGGCCACCCATGAGCTGCGTGTTCCCGGTGACGGGAGACCCGCTCTGGTCTTTGTGGCTCGTCCGCCCGTACAGCCCGTCCAGGCGAACGCCGACGGGGGACATGGGGATCGCGAAGTCGACCTTCGCCATCGCGTGCCACCCGCCCTTGTCCACGCTGCCGTAATCGCCCGTCGGGGCAGCGAGCCCACCGCCCAGACCAATACGCGCGCCTTGCGCACGAGCCGCAGTCGCCCCGAGCGACGCCAGCCCGAGCATGGCGAGACCCAGCACCAACCGCTTCATGGTAGCCTCCGGGTTTCGGTGAATGTTCGGTATTGGGGCGCGCTCCATGATTGGGGATCACGGCGCGCCGCGCAAGCGGCGCGCGCGTAAGTCGAGCGCTAGTGGGCGCTTCGGGGACGGCGCGGGAGGGCCCCTGCCCTCCGGCCGTCCCTTCTCACAAGGACGCCTTGAACAGGAGGAGGTTCGGCGTGCCGGCCTGGTTTCCGGTAATCACGCCGGCGGTCGCATTGCTGAGGATCCAGTTGGCTACGGCGTCGGACGGCGCGTCGCCAAGAGTCGCCTTATAAAGCGCGGCGACGCCGGTAGCGTGTGGCGTCGCCATCGACGTGCCGCTCATGGTCATGGTCTGGCCGAGCAGCCAAGTCGACTTGATGTCCTGTCCCGGCGCGTAGGCGTCGACGCAGCGACCCCAGTTCGAGAACGACGCCGCTGCATCGGTTCGCGTCGACGCCGCGACGACGAAGGCGGCGCTCGCGCCCACGGGCAGCACCTGGCAGGCGTCGGCGTTGTGGTTCCCGGCCGCGACTGCGACGAACACGCCGGACTTCCACAGGTTCGTGACCGCAGTGGTGAGCGCGCTATCGGGGTCGCCGGCGCCGAGTGACATGTTCGCCACCGCGGGGCTGGCGTGATGTGCGGCCACCCAGTCCACGCCCGCGATGACATCGGAGGTGTACCCGACCCCGGAGCAATCGAACACCACGCGCAGGCCGTGCAGGAAGACTCCCTTGGCGACCCCGTACGTCGCTGAACCGACGATGCCAGCCACGTGCGTGCCGTGCCCGTTACAGTCCTCGCCGGCCAGACCGATGACGTCATACACGTTGTCCGCCCGGCCCCCGAACTCGGGGTGGAGCGTCCAGATGCCGGTGTCGATGATGTAGACGTGCACGCCGGCTCCGGTTGACGTGTAGCTGTACGTGGCGGAAAGCGGGAGCGCCCGCTGATCGATCCGGTCCAGCCCCCACGGATCGCCGTTCGCATCCATCTGTTCGGTCCCCTCCACCTGCACCATGTGATCGGGCTCTACGTAGGCGACGAGCGGGTCCAACCGCAGCCCGGCCACCGCGGCTTCCGGCAGGCTCGCCGCAAACCCCTTGAGCGCGCTCGCGTAGGTGTGGCGCAGGGATCCGCCGTGCGCGCTCACCAAGGACTGGGCGAGGGTCGCCGGGTCGGCGACCCCGTCCCGAAACACCACGATGTATTGCCCGGCGTCGGCGTCGACGAGGGCGCTGCGCGCGGGCGCACGCGGTGTCGACGGCGCAAGGTTCGAAACGTCCCGGCATCCTGCCAGGACGACGGAAACGACAAACGCGATAAGACGTGCCGCTGACCGCATGGGACCCCTCGTGACCGATGGAGATTGGCCCGATGGGGGGCGCAAATTTCATTCCGAACTGGGAGACCCGCCGGTGGGCAGCGCCGAGCGCCGAGGTGGCGTGCGCATGCGCAACGTGTGTCGCGTCGGCGGCGACAGCGAGCGGTTAGAGCGGGTTAATCCAAGCGCGGAACGCTGCTAGATCTCCCAGTTGGAGAACAGCACTCCGCGGGGCGGATGGGGCTCCGGGTACCCCTCGTACGTCATGCGGAGATCGGTCCAGCGGACGCGGTACCCACGCGCCACGAGGTAGCGGAAGGCTTCGTCGTAGCGGGTCTGACACCGGATCGCCACGCGCCGGATGCCGAGGCGCGCCGCGGCGGCTTCGGTGCCGGCGATGGCGGCCTCGAACGCCCGCGCGTCGCGCGCCGCGAGCTTGAGGATGCGCACTTCGTCCTTGGGCCGGCCCTCGGCGAGGGATGCCGAGTGCCACAGCACGACGCCGTTCAGGCCATCGTCCCCATCCACCAGCGACGCGTCGCCCAGGCGCAGCTCGGCCGTGAGCAGAATCTCGCGGGTGAAGTCGTATCCTGCCGCCAGCTCGTGCGCCAGTCGGCGCGCCGCCGCCACGGCCTCGTCCCCCGCCCCCCCTTTGCGCTGGGACAAGAGCGATGGGGCCGCGTGGCCGCGCGTGGCGATGTCGTTCGTCAGCGTGATGGTGAGGTGGGCGGGCGAAAAGCCGAGCCGGGCGTAGAACCCGATGTTCTCGACGGTGCGCGGCATCGTCTCGAGCCCGAGCGTGGCGACCCGCTGCTCGAGCAGCCAATCGACCGCGGTGCGGACCAGCGTCTTGCCGACCCCCGCCCCCTGACGGTCGGGCCGCACGGCGAGCGGGCCCATCCAGCCTTCCGCCCCGGAGCGGTGGGCGATGTTGAACGCCGCGATCTGCCCGGCCTCATCGCGCCACAGCATCGAGCCGGCGCCGGCGTCGAGCAACGCGTAGCGCCAGACTTGCGGGTTCAGGTGCGGCACCCGCACCCCCACCAGCCCATCCCGCCGGTACCGGTCGGTGAACGCCTCGGCGAAGACGCGGTTCAGGCCCGCGACGTCCCGCTCGGTGGCGGGCTCGGGGCCGTAGACCTGCTGCTCAGGCAGCCACGCCCGCATCGGCGGCTCCCAAGGTTGCCGTGTCGTCGCGCACCACGCTCGTCCCGCCAGCGGCGTCGTAGTCCACGCGGATCACCCGGTCCAGTCCCTCGCGTACCTGCTCAATGTGCGTGATGAGTACGACCTGGGGGAAGCGGTCCGCGAGATGCCGCAGCAAGCCGACCACGTGTTGCCGGCGGCTCTCGTCGAGCGAGCCGAAGATCTCGTCCAGCACGAGAAGCGTCAGCGGCTGGCCCGCCCGCTCGGCGATCATCTGCGAGATCGCCAGGCGCAGCACCAGGTTCGCCACGTCCTCCTCGCCGCCGGAGATCACCGGTTTCGGGGTGCCGTCATCGAAGATGGTGACGACGTAATCGTCGTTGAGGTCGAGCGCCTCGTACCGCCCATCGGTCAGGTCGGCGAGGAACCCCGACGCGAGCTCCGCGATCTCGGGCCGCATCGCGGCGTTGAGGTCGGCCCGCAGATCGCCGAACGCGCGGTCCAGCTCGTGGTGCAGCCGCAGCCGGATCTTGAGCTCCGCGATCTCGTGCTCGCGCGCCGTGCGCTCCGCCTCTCGCCGCTCGACCTCGCGGATGCCCGTCTCGGCCGCCGTCAGCTCGCCGCGGGTCTCCGCCACCGCCAGCTCCGCCTCCCGCAACGCCCGCGCCGCGCGGTCGTGCCGGTCGCGCGCCCCCGCGAACGCGTCCTCCGAGAACCGCTCGGCCGCCACCGCTGCGGCGAGCTGCCGCGCCCGCCGCTCGTGCACGGACAGCGCCTGCTCGGCGAGCTCGGCTTCCTTGACCAGGATCTCCGCCCGCTTCGCCCGCTCGGCGAGTTTCGCCGCCTCGAGCGCCACCGGCTCGAGCTTCGTGAGCTCGGCCCGGACCGTGTCGTGTCGCTGCGGGTCGTAGCCGGTCGGCCGCGCGCGAATCAACCCGTCGAGCACCCGGGCCCGGGTCTGGAGGCCACGACGTTGCGCGGCCGCGCGGTCGCGCTCCTCGCTCTGGGCGCGCAGCTCGCCGGCGCGCTCGCTCGCCCGGCGGCTTTCGACCAACAGTGCTTCGCGTGCCGCCTCCGCGGCGGTCACCGCCTCGGGCGGCTGGGCCAGCTGCTCGAGGCGTTGCCGGAAATACTTGCCGTCGTCCACGATCGCCTGCATCTGGCGGTCGAGGATGCCCAGCACCTCCGCGTACTCGCTGCCGAGCGGTCGCCGGCACGTCGGGCACGTCCCTTCGGGCCCGAGCCGCTCGATCTTGTCCCGTTGCTCCTTGACTTCGTCGTACTGCTTCAGCAGGTCGGCGCGGCGCGTGTTGGCGTATTCCTTTTCCCGGACCCACACGGCGCGTTGCTCCTCGGCGTCCCGCTCGGCGGCCTCGAGCCGCTCGGTGAGTGCCTGCGCCTCGCGCTCCACTCCGACGAGCGCCTCCAGCGCCGGTGCCAGCTCCGCGATGCGGCGGTCCAGCGCTGCCATCGTCCGCATCAGCTCCGCCAACTGCCCCTCGTCCGCCCGACGGGCGGTCTCCTCTTTCTGTAGCGTCTCGAGCGCGGCCAGCTCGCGCTTGAGCCGCTCGATCGGCTCGAGCTCGGCCCACAGTCCGTCCAGCTGCTCGCGCGCTTTCAAGGCCTCCGCCATCTCGCGGTCTAGGCGCTCGCACTCCTGTTTCGCGACCGTCACCGCCTGCTCCGCCATCCGCCGGTCGCCGTCCAGCGAATGGACCCGCTTCTCCTTCTCCACCCATTCCTTCCAGCGCGGCGCCTCCCGCGCGTCCGCCTCCTGCGCCGCTCCGCGCGCTGCCTGCGCCTGCGCGGCCGCCCGCTGCGCCTGCTCGAGCCGCAGGCCAGCGGCGGCCCGCTCGCCCTCGATCGTCGCCCGCTCGGGCAGGCCCGCCTCGCGCCCGTGCAGCTCCGCCGCGAGCGCGTTCTTCTCTTCCCGGATCCGCTGCTGCGCGATGCTCAGCTGCTCGTACCGCAACACGCGCGACAGGAAGGCGGCGCGCTCGGGCCGGGTCAGCTTCGCCATCACGGCGAGATCCTTCTGCCCCGTGAAGTAGGTATTGAAGAACTCGTCGTGCGACATGCCGAGCCCGCGCTCGAGCTTCGCCGTCACCTCCGTGAGGGAATTCGCGACGAGCTGCCCGTCCTGGTACAGCTCGGCGGCGTGCAGCCCCCGGACGACTTTGTACTCGTGCGCGCCGACCCCGAACTCGAGCTCCACCCGTACGCTGGAGCGCGCCTTCGCGCGGAAGTTGCGGATGGAGTCCTTATCGCCCCGCGCCGCGGCATTGCCGTAGATCGCCCAGGCGATCGCCTCGAGCAGCGTCGTCTTCCCCGACCCGTTGGGGCCGATGATCCCCGTGATCCCCGGCCCGAACACGAGGTCGGTGTCGGCGTGCTGGCGGAAGTTCAGCAGGTGGAGCCGGTGGAGCCGCATCAGCCCTGCTCCCCGGCGGCGCCGCCCACCCGATCGAGATATTCGACGCCCAGGCGCACGAATGCGTCGCGATTCAAGTCCGCGTCGAGCGGGCGCCGCGTGAGGAACTCGCGCAACGTGTCCGGAAGCGTGTGCCGCTGGCCCGGGGCGCCGACGCCCACCACGCGCCGCTGCTCCGGCCGTCGCAGGTCGAGATGGAAGTTGAGCGCGCGCGCCTTGTACTGCCGGATCGTCGGGTGGTCCAGATCCCGCGCCGTCCCGGCCGCGACGTCGTACACGATCAGGCGCACCACTTGATCGTCGATCGGCGGCTTCGAGCCCGCCACCCGCCGCGCGATCTCGGCATCCAGCTCTTTGGCCGTCAACCCGGCGCCGTGCACCGGAGGCAGGTCGATGTGCCGGCGCACCGACGGCACCGGGCGAAACGTCGTGCGCGCCCCCGGTACGTCCACCAGGAGGTAGCCCTTGCCGGGGACCTTCTGCTTCGCCTCCTCGCGCAACTGGACCCACGCTCTGGGGTTCACGTACTCGAGGCTTCCGGGGTAACACGCGTTGGGCGCGACGTCGTGGCGGACGTGATAGCCTCCGAGCGCTACGTAGTCCCACTGGGCCGCGGCGAGGTCGGCGCGCGTGAGACGGGCGCTCCCGTAGTCGGAGACGCTCCACTCGGGATCCATGATGTCTTCCAGCACCCCGTGCAGCACGAGGATGTTGTGCGCGGCGCCGCGCTCCGGGCGGAGCGCAGGCCGCTCGGCTTGCACCAGCGCCTGGTGCGGCACGGCGAGCACCGCGCAATCGAGCTGCGGGAAGGAAATCCGCCGAGCCTGATCCGTTACGACTTCGACGCCCAGCGCTTCGTACAGCTTGAGGATGGTCCCGGTTTCGGCCGAGCGCGGCGTGTCGTGGTTTCCCGCGATGAGAACGACGGGCGATTCCGGCAGCCCGACGCGGAGCCGGTGCAATTGCTGGAACAGGAACAGAATCGCCGGATTGGTCGGCCGGACGGAGTGGAAGACGTCCCCGGCGAGCAGGACGAGCTCGGGTCGCTGCACCAGCAGGTCGTCCACCGCCCGGCGGAACGCTTCGGCCACGTCCGCCTCGCGCTGATTCCCGCCGCGGGGGGTTTGCCGGTCGTACTGGCGGAAGCCCAGGTGGAGGTCGGCGAGGTGGGCGAGCTTCACGCGCTCAGTACGGCTCTTCCGAGATCGGGTTGAGCGGCGGCACCGCCTCGCGGGCGGGCGCCGTCACGGGCGCGACCCGCGCGCCCAGAATCCGACGGAAATACGCCAGCGCATCCTCGGGGCGGGTGCGACGCACCGCGGCGAGCGCCCGCCGCACGTCGTCCGGGCGCCGCTCGGCGATCAGGTCCTTCACCTGGTTCGGCCGGATGCGCCGGTCGAGCCGCACCAGCTGGCGCACCACCGCGTCCTCGAACGGCAGGTCCGTCGCGGGTGGGAACCGCTCGACGCCGTCCCGGCCGCGCAACACGGCGGGTCGCGGGAACCGCAGGAAGATCGGCTGCGTGAAGTGGGGGTGCCGCACCATCAGCTCGCCGATCGGGAGGGTGGCGAGCTTGATCTTGGTCGCCGGCGAGAGCACCTGATAGCCAGGGGTCGCGAGCTCGTCGGCATCCATCCGCCCGAACAGGGTCGTCCCCGCGTTCCCCACCACCCGCCGATGCACTTGCGAGCGGAACTGCTCCGCGGCGAACAGCACCAGACCAAGGTAACGCCCGCGTTCCGAGATATCGAGCAACATCTTCCGCACGTACGTCTCGGGTCCGTCACCGGGCGCGTACTTGTTGAGCTCGTCCACGAAGACGACGACGGCCTCGACGCCCAGGTCGCGGCGCTCGAGGTGCTCGCGCAGCTTGGAAACGGCGCGGGCGAACACGAGATCCTGGCCGAGCGCATCGACGTTCGCGACGTCCACGACGTACACCGTCCGGTCCTCGAACCGGCCCCACGGGAGGTCGTTGGACGGGCCGTCGTCGGTGACGAGGCCCTTGCACCGCGTGGAGATGTTGGAGAGCCGGTTGCGGACCTTGCGGATCGTGGCGATGTGATGGGTGCGCCACATGTCGCTGCGCCCCGTCAGCTCCAGCCCGTCGAAGATCGCCCGGAACAGGCCGTCCAGGTCGGCAAACGTCTGCACGCGGTGGCTGCCGCCGAAGCCGTCGTCGAACTCCTTGTTGAGGACGCGGTCGGACAGGAAGTCGATGAACGCGTCCGCCTTGGCGTCGATGTCGTCGCGGTTCAGGAGCACTTCCGCGAAATCGAGCACTTCCTCGAGCCCCCACACGAGGGGCTCGACGTCTCCCACGAGGTCGGGGTGGGTGCGCAGCGTGTTGAGGTTCACGCCGTCCGCCTTACAGGGCGCGTAATAGCGGACCCGCTCGAACGGCTGCGGCGTGATGCCGAGGCGCTCGTAGCGGCGGCGGTCCGCGTCGTCGAGCGCGCCGGGGCGATCGAGGAAGCACAGGTCCGGCCCCTTCACATTGAAGCACAGGGCCGCGATCCTCCCCTTGTGGGCCGGAAAGTGCTGGAAGATGGACGCCAGGAGGAACTCGACCGCGCTCGTCTTGGTGGCGAGCCCCGAGACTCCCGAGATGTTGAGGTGCGCCGCTTCGGGGCCGAGCAGAAAGTCGGCGTCGAGATAGACCGGTGCCTCATGGCCCGCCGCCGTGTACAGGCCGACGGGGATGCCCGTCGGCTGCGCGCCGGTGAGGTACGCGTCCATGCGCAGCGCCTGCGCCACGTCGGCGTCGCTCGCGAGGTACACCGCGCCGAGCGGCACGGGCTGAAGCGGCTCCTCGGGTTCCTGGCGCAGCACCGCGGCGGTCCACAGCCGGATTTCCTGACGGACCGTCGGGCGCTCGGCCGCCTTCGCCGGATCGCCCTCGGCGCCCACGACATCGTGCAGCGGGGTGGCGAGGTCGGAGTAGGCAAATCCATCCGTCACCACACCGAACACGACCCGCCCAGACCCCTGATCCCCGGCCCCTGGCCCCTCGACTTTCACGATCGCCCCGATGCCGATCGTCGTTTCGTTCGCCGTCCAAAAGTGGAATTGGTGCGGCGTCGCCGGTTTGAGCTCGGTGGCGACGACGCGGCCGATCGACTCCGGCGTCTGCCGCTGGATCACGACGCCGCTCTCGGGAGGCGCGAGGCGGTAGGCGAGAGGAAATCGCGCGGGGCGCGGGCCCTCAGATAGGTCTCCACATCATGGATAGCGTAAAGTAAACGATCCCAGCGCTCGTCGGGGGTGGAAACGGGCGCCCGCTCCCGCACCAGCCAGCCGCTCGCACCCGCCGCCGCCGCGACCGTTTCGCGATGCGCGCGCGCCTCGATTCGCAACAGCCCGTACAACAGGTCGTTCCCCTCCCACGGCCAGAGGCGCAGATACCAGGAGTAGATAGGCTGGTGCGCGTGCGACTGCGGCGCGAACACGCTGGTGCGGTGTCCCGCCGGGACGGTCAGTGCCCGCTCCAGGTCGGCGCCCGAAAAAAACTGCGCGCCGTGGCTCTTGATGACGCCCAGCGTGCGCGGGTGCCGTGCCAGGAGCTCGGACTCCGACAGCAGCCCGTCCACGATCAGCCACTCCCCATCGCGCAGGTCGGTGACGCAGCGCTCGCCCAGTTGCCGCTCCAGCTGCTCCCGCGCGCGATCCACCTGCACGTGCGCCGCACGCAGCGTGCGCGACGGCTGGCCGAGGTCGGTCGCGGCGAGGTTCACGACCGTCACACCGCTGTCCTCGAGCGCCCGGCGCACCGGCGCGGCGAGCGCCTCGACGTGCGTGATCGCGAACTCCAGCGAGCGCTCGGCGACGGTGCGGAGCCGTCGGTCGCCGCCGCGGCGCCGCACCGCCGCCGCCACGTAGGCACGCACCAGCGGCACCACGCCGCTCTGTCCCACCACGCGCCACTGCTGGATACCGTCCAGGAACGACACGGCCGCCGGTGCGGGCGCGGCCGCGTCCACCCGATGGGTCCGCAGCTCCGCATCCTCGACCAGCTCCGCGACCGTCGCCTCCGCGGCATCGGCCTGCCTCCCGATGCTCGCTTCGGGGACATACGAGACCGGCACCGCCCCGGCCGCCACGATCGCGTCCACCCAACCACGCGCCATCGCTAGCGGGTCCGCAGCGCCCAGCCGAGGTAGGTCACCGTCAAGTCGGCGGTGAGGACCCGGCGACCGCTGCCGTCGTCGGCCCGCACGATCCCCTGCATCTCCTGCACTACCATCCCGTTGCGCGCCAGCGCCGCGGTCAGATCGTCCGGCGTGATGAAGCGGGCGAAGTCGTGGAATCCCTCGGGCATCGTGTGGTGCACGTATTCCTCTTCCCAGATCAGCTGCAGGAACGCGGCGATCGTGCGGTTGTGGGTGAGAAAGCCCAGTCCGCCACCCGGCGCCAGCACGGCGGCGATGCTCGCCAGCGTCCGATCCAGCTCGTCCACATGCTCCAGCACGTCCACCGCGAAAACGAGATCGAACCGGTCGGGGAACGTGCCGGACGCTAAGGTTTCAGCGGTCGCCAGGCGATAGTCGATCGACAACTGGGACCGCTTGGCATGCTGTCGCGCGACTTCCAGCGATTTCTCGGACGGATCGACGCCGGTGACGACCGCGCCCGCCGAAGCGAGCGCCTCGGCGAGGATTCCTCCCCCGCAACCGATGTCGAGCGCGCGCTTGCCGCCGAACCCTCCGAACACCCGGCTGAAGTACTCCACGCGGACGACATTCAACTCGTGCAGGCCCGCGAACGGCCCGGCGCCACTCCACCAGATGTCCGGCGCGGCCTGGACCAGTCGCTCGTATTTGTCGGGCTCGGGCAGACCCCCGACCCGGGGAAGTCGATCGCTCATGTCGAGACTCTTACCCCGATCACGAGCCCATCGCGGATCGGCGCGACGGCGGACACGACCCGGGGATCGGTCGCGGCCAGCCGGTTGAAGGCCCGCACTCCCTCCGTGCCGGAGGAATGGTCAGCGTCGTCCACCACCGAGCCGTGAAAGAACGCATTGTCGCACAGCAGCAGCCCGCCGGCGCGCAGCAGCTTCACGCTCCACTCGAAATATTGTGCGAGGGGCGCCTTGTCGGCGTCCACGAAAACGGCGTCGAACCCGGGCGGGAGCGTCGGCAGGACGTCGAGCGCGGCGCCCTCGATCAGCTCCACGCGCTCGGCGAGCCCCGCTTCGACGAACGCCCGGCGCGCCAGGGCCGCGTGCCGCGGATCCCGCTCGATCGTCGTGAGGCGGCCGTGGGGCGGTAGCGCCCGGGCGAGCCAAACCCCCGAGTAGCCTGCCAGCGCGCCGAGTTCGAGCACCCGGGCGGCTCCGATGGCGCGCAGCAGCACGTGCAGCAGCTTCCCCTCGTCGGGGGAGATGTAGATCGGCGGGAGCTGCAGTGCTTCGTGCCGCTCCCTGATGGCGGCCAGGATGGGGTCTTCGCGGGCGAACAGCTCGGTGATGTAGCGCTCGAGCCGCTCGTCCACGCTCAGGCGGTCGCCTCGACGTTCGGGAAGGGAGGTACGTCGAGGAACCAGAGCCCGACGAGGCGGGAGTGCTTGTCCACTTCGACCAGCAGCCGATCCGCGACCCGCACCACGGTGGCGGCTCGCGTGCGCCCCACGCGCAGGTGGAACACCGACTCCTGCTGGTTCTTCTCCACCGTGAGTGCCGTGTCCACCTCGACGGCCGCGACGCCCGGCTGCGACCGCCGACTGGGGAAGATGACGCTCCCCTCCTTGTTGGGCTCCGGGACGGCGAGCGTGTCCAGCGTGCGGATGTCCTCCGGCCAGGTGACCACGTCGACGCCGCGCAAGCATCCCCCGGCGACGTCGATGACCACGAAGGAGCCGTCGTTTCCCTCGAGATCGACCGTGCCGTTCAAGCCGCTCGCCTTCCCGCCGCCTTTGCAGGCAACGGAGAGGATGTCGGTCTCCGGATCCCAGTGGTAGCTGACCTTGGGGAGCTTGCCGTCGAGCGGCTCGATGCGTGCTTCGAAGTTCATCCGGAACGACGCCTTCCAAGGACCCGGGAGGGCGGATAATATAGGCCGCACTCGCGGGAGGGGCCAGGACAATGGAGCGGCGGGAGTTTCTGACGGTGGGCGGCGCCACAATTGCGGATTTCGGATTGCGGATTGCGGATTGGCCGCACGCGACGTCCGGACCGACTAATCCGCAATCCGCAATCGCCAATCCGCAATCGACCCAAGAACCCTCCCTCTCTCCGGAGGTATTCGCCCGCCGCCTCGCGCGGGCTCAAGCCGAGCTGCAGCGCCGCAAGCTCGACTTCCTGATCGCGACCCCGAGCACCAACTACGAATACCTCACCGGCTACAACCCCGGACGCAGCGAGCGGCTCATCGCCATCGTGCTGCCCGCCTCCGGCAAGCCGGTCGTGGTGTGTCCGTCGTTCGAGGTCGAGCGCATCAAGCGGCACGGCGCGATCGCCGACGCTCGGGGATGGGAGGAGCAGCAGAATCCTTACACGCTGGCGAAAGACGTAGTCCGTGAGCTCAAGCCGCGCGGCAACGGAGTGATCGCCCTCGAGTCGACCACGACCTACGGAGTCTACCTGGCGCTGCTGGAGGAGCTGGGAGGGTGGAAATTCGTGGACGGCGCTCCCGTGACGGAGCGGCTGCGGATCATCAAGGCGCCCGAGGAGGTCGCGTTGATCCGGCGCGCCATCGAGATCACCGAAGCGGCGATCGCCGCGACGTTCGCGCAGCTCGCCGCCGGGGTCACGGAGCGCGACGTGGCGCAGCTCTTGTCCCGTCAGATGGAGCAGCGCGGCGCGCCGGGCGGCGGCCTGGTGCAATTCGGACCCTCGAGCGCCCTGCCCCACGGCGGTCCGGCCGGCCCGAAACTGGCGCGGGAGAGCGTGGTGCTGATCGATTGTGGTTGTCGGGTTTCAGGGTACGAGTCCGACATCACGCGCACCATCTGGTTCGGCGACAGCCCGGCGCCCGAATTCAAGCAGGTCTTCAATCTGCTCCATGACGCTCAGACCGCCGCGATGCAGCTTGGGAAGCCGCTCTACACGCAGTGCCAGGAGATGGACCGCGCCGCGCGCAAGGTGATCAGCGACGGGGGCTACGGTCGCTTCTTCACGCACCGCCTCGGTCACGGCCTCGGGATGGACGGTCACGAAGTGCCCTACCTCGTCGAGGGCAACGACACGCGCCTCGAGCCGGGCATGGTATTCACGATCGAACCGGGGATCTATCAGCTCGGAAAGTTCGGCGTCCGGATCGAAGACGATTGCCTCATGACGGACCAGGGCGTGGAGGTGCTGTCGCACCGGCCGCCGAAGCTCTAGTCGGCGAGCTTCGTCGCGAAGCCCACGATCCGGTCGAGCGCCCTCGCGATGTCCTCCGTCGCCGCCGCGTAGCTGAGCCGCGCCCAGCGATCGTCGCCGAACGCCGCGCCCGGCACGAGCGCCACGCCGGTGGTGGTGATCAGCCGCGTGCAGAACTCGGTGCCGCTGATCCCGCCGAACGAGTCCACGCGAAAGAAGAAGTAGAACGCGCCGAGCGGGTCGACGAACTCGACGCCGGGCAGATCCTGGCGGAAGCGGCCCACCACCAGCTCCCGCCGCTTGCGGAACTCGGCGACCATCCGCGTTACGTCCTGCTCTACGCGCTCGTCGCCGAGCGCGGCGGCGGCGGCCCATTGTGCGGGATGGTTGGCCCCCGTGGTGGTGTGGGACTGTAGGGCGGCCATCGCTTTGGCGACCTTGGCCGGGGCGAGGGCGAGCCCGACGCGCCACCCAGTCATCGCATAGGCCTTGCTCACGCCATAGATGATCACGACCCGCTCGAGCAGGTCGTCCGGCAGGTCGAGGAACGACGGCGCCGGCCCCGGGCCGTAGTGGATGCGGCGGTAGATCTCGTCGGCGATCACCCAGACTTTGCGGTCGCGCGCCCAGGTGGCGATCGCCTTGAGCTCGGCGTGCGTGTACACCGCCCCCGTCGGGTTGCAGGGCGAGCAGAGAATCAGCCCCTGCGCGCCGGGCACCACCCGCTCCAGGTCCCGTACGCTCATCTTGAGGCCCCACTCCGGGTCGCCCGGGACGAGCGCCGGGCGCGCGCGGGCGAGGTGCACGATCTGAGGATAGGACACCCAGGCGGGTGCGGGGATCGCCACCACGTCGCCCGGACCGAACACGCTGAAGCACACGTTGAAGAGGGATTGCTTCGACCCGTTCGACACGACGATGTGATCGGCGTTCACGGGACGGCCGCCCGAGAGCAGGGAGAGATGCGTCGCCGCCGCCGCCCGCAGCTCGAGGATCCCTTCGTTGGCCGGGTAGTGCGTCTTGCCGTCGCGGATCGCCCGCACCCCCGCGTCTGCGGCAATCGTCGGCGTCGCGAAGTCGGGCTCCCCGGCCCCGAGGTCGATCACGTCCTCGCCCGCTGCCTTGCGGCGCTTCGCCTCCTGTGAGATCGCGATGGTCGCGGAGGTCTCGAGGTGCTGCAGGTTGGGGGACAGGCCGAACACCGAGCCCTGGGTCATGGGCGACTGACTCCGCTGCGTTTGCACGATGGCGTTGCCTTTCGGTTGCCCGGAAGGTACCATTTTCGCGCCCTTTGACAACCGAGGATCGTGTGACGTTGGACGAGGCACAGACCGCCCTGGAGCGGGGGCGGCATGTCGTACTGGTGACGCCACCGGCGGTGGAGCATGCGGGGACGGTATGGGAGCTCGTGCAGGCGACGATCCCGGGGCATGGCTCAGGGGTCGGGATACCCGTGCTGATTCTGTGCGCCGATGACGTGTCCGCCGCGGAGTGGGCCGCCGCCGCTCCGACGCAGCTTCGTGTTCACGCCGTCACCGGACTCGCCCGCGCCACCCGCATCCTCAAGCAACGCGGCATCACCGTTCTCGCCGGCGCGGTGAAAGACATTGCCGCGCTGGTCGCGGGCTCCGCCGTCAAGCTGGACGCCGTCTCCACCGTCGTCGTCGCGTGGCCCGAGCTGTTCGCCGCGGGCGAGCAGGCGGCCGCGCTCGACGGCCTGCTGGGCGACACGCGCGCTGCGCACCGCATCGTGCTGAGCTGGAACCCCGCCGTGCTGACCGACTTCCTGGAGCGTCACGCGCGCCGGGCCCTCATGGTCGGCACGCCGCCGGTGGGCGAGAGCGGTGCCCCGCTCGGCCCGATCGGGCCCGCACGCTACGCGGTCGTTCCCCAGGCCCGCCGCCCCGCCGCGGTGCGCGAACTGCTCGACGCGCTCGATCCCCAGCGCCCCTTCGTGTGGGACGGCGGGCCGCTCGACGCCCACCCCCCTGCCGACCGGCCCGACGCCGTGCTGTGCACCCGGTTGCCGACGCGCGAGCAATTCGCCACGCTCGCCCGCCTCGGCGAGCCGGCGCTGTTCGTGACGGCGGCGCAACTGCCGTACCTCCGCTCGCTCGCCGCTCCGCTGACGCCGCTCGAGCTCCCCTCCGCCGCCGATCGCGCCCGCGATCGCACGGAGGCGTTACGCGAGCAGGTCGCGCGCCGGCTCGGGGAGGGCGACGTCGACGCCGAGCTCGCGCTACTCGGCCCGCTGTTCGAGCGGTTCGACCCAGCCGAAGTGGCCGCGGCGTTGCTGGCCATCGGTCGTCAGCCGCTCCCTCCCCCTCCCACTCAGGCACTACCCACGCCGGCAGCGAGCGGGATCAAGCTGTTCGTCAACCTGGGAAAGAAAGACCGCGCGGCCGCGAAGGACCTCGTAGGCGCCCTGATCCGGGAGGTGGGCATCGAGAAGAGCCAGATCGGCCGGATCGACGTGCGCGACACCTTCACCCTGGTCGAGGTCGCTCCCGCGGTCGTGGAAAAGGTGGTGCGCGGTCTAACCGGCGTGACTATCAAGGGGCGCCGGGTGTCGGCACGGCTCGACCGTCAAGCCTAGCGGGCGAGGCAGCACTGCCTCACAACCCCCGAAACGCCGACGGGCCGCCCAGCGGGGCAGCCCGTGACCGGCATCCTTCAGTATCTGAGGTCTGACGTCTGACGTCTGATGTCTGACGGCTATTTCCGGTTGTTCACCGCCATCTTCAGCTGCTTCCCGGCGCGGAACGCCGGCGCAATCGACGCCTTGATTTGAATCACGCCGCCGGTTTTCGGGTTGCGGCCCATGCGCGCCGCGCGCTTGCGCGCTTCGAAATTCCCGAAACCCGTGATCTGCACCTTCGCGCCCTTTTTCAGCTCGCCGGCAATGATGCCCTTGTCGTCGAACAGCGCCTCGACGGCTCGGCTGGCGTCGGCCTTGGACATCTTCGTCCGCATGGCCAGCGCGGCGGTCAGCTCGGCTTTGTTCACGGTGTCTCCTTGTGAGGGTCTAGGGCCCGGAGAAGCCTTGGAATTCCGCCCTTTTTACGGTATGGCGCCCGGAAAGCCGCATAAAACCGCCACAATATGGGGTACCCCCCCGAGAGTCCGCAAGATGCCTGGGCTTTCCTTGACCCGTCCTCCCCGACTCACTACCCTTCCCCCGCCCCGTTCCCAGACACGAAGCCGCATGCCGCAAGGACACCTGGCCCGCTCCGGCTGGATCGAAGTGATCGCCGGGGTCATGTTCTCCGGGAAGAGTGAAGAATTGATCCGCCGTGTCCGACGCGCGGTGATCGCGCGCAAGCGCGTGCAGGTCTTCAAGTCCCACCTCGATGCTCGGTACGCCGGGCTCTATTCGGTGAGCACCCACGACGGCGGCACGGTGGAGGCGGAGCCGGTGGACTGCTCCGAGGAGATCATGAGCCGCTGGCGTCCCGAGACCGAGGTGCTCGCGGTGGACGAGGTTCAGTTCTTGGACGACGGCATCGTAGCCGTCGCCAACACGCTCGCCGACCGGGGCGTGCGGGTCGTGCTCGCCGGCATCGACATGGATTTTCGGGGACTGCCGTTCGGCCCGGTGCCCACGCTCCTCGCCGTCGCGGAGGTGGTCGACAAGCTTCAGGCGATTTGCGTGGTGTGCGGCGACCCGGCCAGCCGCAATCAGCGCCTCGTGAACGGCCAGCCCGCCCTCTGGGACAGTCCCACGATCATGGTCGGGGGCCGGGAGACCTACGAGGCGCGGTGCCGGCATTGCCACCGGGTGCCGAGGCAGGATGAGGATCAGACGGCGTTGTTGTGAGGCGCTGTCAGCCGTCGGCTTTCAGCAGTCTCGGCTGACAGTCGAATGCTGACGGCGCCTTTGCCATGCTAAACGTCGCCCTCACCGGCAACATCGCGGCCGGCAAGTCCACGGTCGTCGAGCTATTGCGGCGCTGGGGCGCGACGATCATCGACGCCGACGAGCTGACCCGACAGGCGCAGGCGCCGGGGGGGGAGGTACTCGCCGCGATCGCTCGGCGTTTTGGATCGGACGTCCTCGCGCCGGACGGCTCGCTCGACCGCGCGGCGCTGCGGTCGAAGGTGATGGGCGATCAGGCCGGGCTCGACGCCCTCAACGCGATCGTCCACCCCGCCGTGCGACGGCGCCGCGACGAGCTGGCCCGCGAGGCGCGCGAGCGGGGCGACGTGCTCGTCGTGAACGACATCCCACTGCTCTTCGAGGTACTGGACCCCGGGCAGTTCGACCTCGTGGTGCTCGTGGACGCCGCCGTGCCGCTACGCCGCACGCGGCTCCGCGCCATGCGCGGCCTGTCGAACGAAGAGGCGGACCGCATGATCGCCGCGCAGATGCCCGCCGAGCGCAAGCGGCCGCGCAGCCAGTTCGTGATCGACAACGACGGCTCGCTCGCGGAGCTCGAGCGCCGCGCGCGTGTCGTGTTCGAGGAGCTGCGCCGCAGCGCAGCCCGCGCCGCGCTCGGTCGACCGGCGCAGTCGCTCCTGCTCGCCGCCGCGACGAGCGAGCATCCGGCGCTGAGCGCCATCGCCGACCGCTACAGCGACGCGGGCCTCGCGGTCCGCCGCGTCGCCAGTGGAGCCGCCGTCGAGAAAGCGCTGGCGCACGCCGCCGCGCCGCCGGACGCGATCGTGGCGGCGCCGACCGTGGCGGCGGTCGTGGAGCGGGCGTGGCAGCGGGCCGGCCGACCCGGCGTGTTGGTGCTGCTGAGCGACGACCCCGATCCCGTCGCAGTGCGCTTGGACCTGCGGCCGTGGGGTCACGAGCGACTCCGGCTGGCCGAGCCCGGAGCGGCCGGCGTGGCGCCGCGGCCCGACCTGTTCCCTGAGGCCAACCCGTTGCCTTGACAGGGGTTTGGTGCCCCGGTAACCTTCGCCCCGACTCTTCACGCCACCGGTGAAAGCGACGCCGCATGTCGAAAATCCCTTCGGATCTGCGCTACAGCGAAGAGCACGAGTACGCGAAGCAGACGAGCGACCCCGCTGTCGTGCAAATCGGAATCACGGATTACGCGCAGGGCGAGTTGGGGGACGTCGTGTACGTGGAGTTGCCCAAGGTCGGCGCCACGTTCGGACGGATGGACGTCTTCGGCACGATCGAGGCCGTGAAGGCGGTCTCGGACCTGTACGCCCCCCTGGCGGGCACGGTGACGCAAGTCAACCCGGCGCTCGAGGGCGACCCCGCGCTGGTGAACCGCGATCCCTATGGTGCGGGGTGGATGATCCAGCTCCGGATCAGGGACGCGACCGAACTAAACCACCTGATGGGCAGTGAGGAGTATAAGAAGCACATTGCGCAATAGCGTCGACGGCTCACCCTGACTCGCCCATCGCCTATGGCCACGGCACGCGCTTCACTGCTCCCCGCCGACCGCTTCGTGACCCGCCACATTGGGCCGAGCGCCGATGAGACGCGGGCGATGCTGCAGGCGCTCGGCGCCGCCTCGTTGGACGAGTTCATCGACACGGTGGTCCCCGAGGACATCCGGTTGCGCCGGCCGCTCGCGCTGCCCCCCGGCCGGACAGAGCGCGAGGTACTGCAGGCGTTGCGCGGCCTGGCCGCCCAGAACCAACTGTTCCGCTCCTACATCGGGATGGGCTACCACCACACCTTCACACCGCAGGTGATCCAGCGAAACATCGTGGAGAACCCGGGCTGGTACACCGCCTACACGCCGTATCAGCCGGAGATCGCTCAGGGGCGACTCGAGGCGCTGCTCAATTTCCAGACGATGGTCGCCGACCTCACCGCCCTGCCGATCGCCAACGCCTCCCTGCTCGATGAAGCCACCGCCGCTGCCGAAGCCATGCACCTGACCGAGGCCGTCGCCAAGACGCCGCCGGGCGCCACCCCCCGGTTCCTGATCGCCGATGGTTGCCATCCGCAGACGATTGCCGTCGTGCGCACCCGGGCCGAGGCCCGCGGCGTGCAGACCGTGATCGCCGCCCCCACGAGCTTCGAGTTCCGACCCGGCGTGATCGGGGCGCTGCTCCAGTACCCGACGACCGACGGCAGGATCGAGGACTATCGCGCCGTGTGCGAGCAGGCGCACGCGGTGGGAGCACTCGTCACCGTGGCGACGGACCTGCTCGCGCTCACGCTGCTCGCACCCCCCGGCGAGTGGGGCGCCGACATCGCCGTCGGCAACTCGCAGCGCTTCGGGGTGCCGATGGGCTACGGCGGCCCGCACGCGGCGTTCTTCGCGACGCGCGAGGAGCATAAGCGGCACGTGCCGGGGCGCATCATCGGCGTATCGCGCGACGCCAACGGGCGGCCGGCGCTACGCATGGCGTTGCAGACGCGCGAGCAGCACATCCGCCGCGAGAAGGCGACGAGCAACATCTGTACGGCGCAGGTGCTGCTCGCGGTGATGGCGAGCATGTACGCGGTGTACCACGGTCCCGAGGGGCTGCGCCGCATCGCCGAGCGGGTGCACACGCTCACCGTGCTGCTCGCGAGTGCGGTGGCGCGCCTCGGGTACCGCGTCGTCCACCCGCACTTCTTCGACACGCTGTGTATCGAAGTCGAGTCGTGGGCCCTGCCCCGGCTCATCGACGCCGCGCGCGCCCGCCGGATCAACCTGCGGACCGTGTCGCCGACGCGGCTGGGCGTCTCGCTCGACGAGTCCACCACGCTGGGCGACCTGGCCGACCTGGTCGCTGCATTCTCGCTCAACGAGGTCCTGCCGTTCATGGTGGAGGATCTCGGCGTAAAGGCCGAGACCGCCATCCCGGATGCGCTGCGGCGCCGCTCGCCGTATCTCACGCACCCCGTCTTCCACCGCTATCGCTCGGAAACGGAGATGTTGCGCTACATCAAACGGCTCGAAGCACGGGACCTGTCGCTCACTACGTCGATGATCCCGCTCGGCTCGTGCACGATGAAGCTCAACGCGACCACCGAGATGGTGCCGCTCTCGTGGCGGGAGTTCAATCGACTGCACCCCTTCGCGCCGCGCGAGCAGGCGACGGGCTACCGCACGTTGTTCCGCCAGCTGGAGGACATGCTCGCCGAGATCACCGGCTTTGCGCAGGTGTCGCTGCAGCCGAACGCGGGATCGCAGGGCGAGTTCACCGGTCTGCTCGTGATCCGCGCCTACCATCGCTCGCGCGGGGAGGCGCGGCGTACGACCTGTCTCATCCCCACCTCCGCGCACGGCACGAACCCGGCGAGCGCCGTGATGGCTGGTCTCCAGGTCGTCCCCGTCCAGACCGACCCACAGGGCAACATCGACGTCGCCGACCTGCGCGCCAAGGCCGCCGAGCACGAAGCGACGCTCGCCGCCCTGATGGTGACCTACCCCTCCACGACCGGCGTCTTCGAGGCGTCGATCCGGCAGGTCTGCGAGATCGTCCACGCCCACGGCGGGCAGGTGTACATGGACGGCGCCAACATGAACGCCCAGGTGGGCCTGTGTCGGCCGGCGGACATCGGCGCCGACGTGTGCCACCTGAATCTCCACAAGACGTTCTGCATCCCGCACGGCGGCGGCGGCCCGGGGATGGGGCCGATCTGTGTAGCCCCCCACCTCGCGCCTTTCCTGCCGGACCACCCGGTCGTGCCGCTGCGCCGGGAGCAGCCGTGCGGCACCGTGTCGGCCGCCCCATGGGGGAGCCCTTGGATCCTGCCCGTCTCCTGGGCGTACATCGCGCTCATGGGGCGGGAGGGACTCGTCGAAGCCACCAAGGTCGCCATCCTCAACGCCAACTACGTGGCCCAGCGGCTCGCGCCGCACTATGCCGTGCTGTACAGCGGGGCGAACGGCCGTGTCGCACACGAGTGCATCATCGACACCCGGCCGTTCAAGCATTCGGCGGGGATCGAGGTCGAGGACATCGCCAAGCGCATCATCGACTACGGGTTCCATCCGCCCACGGTCTCGTTTCCCGTCGCGGGCACGCTCATGATCGAGCCGACGGAGAGCGAATCGAAGGAGGAGCTCGATCGGTTTTGTGACGCGCTCATCTCGATCCGCGAGGAGATTCGTGAGATCGAGACGGGGAAGCAACCGCGCGGCAACAATCTGCTCACCAGCGCGCCCCATACCCTCGAGGACGTGATCGCCGACGCCTGGGACCGCCCCTACTCGCGCGAGCGCGCGGCGTTCCCGGCAGTCTGGACCCGCCAGCACAAAGTGTGGCCGTCGGTGGGCCGGGTGGACGGGGCATACGGCGACCGGAACCTGGTGTGCGTGTGCCCGCCGGTGGAGGCCTATGCGCTCGCTGCAGACTGAGACAGCGAGGGCAAGGTGGAACGAGGGATTGATGGAACGAGGGCCTCACGTTCCGTCGTTCCGCCTTTCCATCTGTCCAACCGGCCTGCCGGGTGCCGAGAATATGGCGTTGGACCAGGCGCTGCTCGACGAGGCGGAGCGCACCGGTCGGGCATTCCTCAGGCTGTATCGCTTCGACCCGCCCTGTCTCTCGTTGGGGCGGAACGAGCCGGCGCGGCAGCGCTATGACGCGAGCGCGATCACCCATCTGGGCATCGACGTGGTACGCCGGCCGACCGGCGGTCGGGCAGTGTGGCACGAGCACGAGGTGACGTATGCCGTGGCCGCACCGCTGGCGGCGTTCGGTTCACTGCGGGGCGCGTACCGCGAGATTCACCGTCGGCTGGCGGCGGCGCTCAGAGTGCTGGGCGCGCCGGCCACGGTCGCCGCGGGGCGAGCCGCGTCGCTGGACGGCGGGCCCTGCTTTGCGACGAGCGTCGGTGGCGAGGTCCTGCTGAGCGGGAAGAAGGTGATCGGTTCGGCGCAGCTGCGGCTGGGGTGCGCCTTCCTGCAGCACGGCTCCATTCTCCTGGGCGGGACGCAAGAGATGGTCCGCGCCGTCAGCCGCCGGCCCTGCGCCGTCAACGCCACGACCCTCTCCGCCGCGCTGGGGCGCCCAGTCCAATTCGCCGAGGTCGTGGACGCGATCGCGGCTTCCTGGGGCGACGAGTGTACCGCGACCGCCCTCGAGCGCCCTCGGCCGCCCTCGACCGCCCGCTTTCTCGACCCCGCCTGGACCTGGCGCCGCTAGCGCGACGGGTGAAAGCTTAGGCACGATGCGAGCGCCCTCCTGGTCCGTCCGCCGGCTCGTCGGCGCGAGCGTGCTGCTGCTGGCGCTCGTCGGGTGCGAGCGCCGGCCCGGTTGCACGGGAGACTACTGCGGCGCGTTCCTGATCGTCGCCACCGCCCAGCCGGATGTGCTGCTGCCGCCCGTCACGGACCTCCAGTACGCGCGCGACGTGACCGACCAGATCTTCCTCAAGCTGGCCGACATCGGGCTGTCGGAGAACACGATCGGCGACGAGGACTTCCAGCCGCTGCTCGCGGAGCGGTGGGAGTGGGACGACCCGCTCACGCTGGTGTTCCACCTCGACCCGCGCGCGCACTGGCAGGACGGGCAGCCGGTGACCGCAGCCGACGTCGCGTTCACGTTCGACATCTACACCGATTCGACCGTCAACTCGCCGTTCCGCTCGAACTTGCGCACGATCAGCGCGGTCACGACGCGGGACTCGCTCACGCCGGTGTTTCGGTTCCATGCGCGGTATCCGGAGATGTTCTACGATGCCGTGTACCACATGCGCATCCTGCCGGCGCACTTGTTGCGGCCCGTGCCGCGCACCCAGTGGCGCAGCGCCGCCTTCGGGCGCGCCCCCGTGGGCGACGGCCCGTATCGGTTCGTGTCCTGGAAGGCGGGTGAGAGCCTCGAGCTCGCGGCGGATTCCGCGTTTTTCCTGGGGCGGCCGCACATCCGCCGCCTCATCTGGCGCTTCACTCCCAATCTCGATGTGGCGGTGAAGCAGGTGATCGCCGGTGACGCCGACGCCGTGGAGGTACTGGGCCAGCCGGGCAACGTGAAGCTGGCTCGGGCGGCGCCGCAGCTCACCCTGTACCCCTACCCCGGCGCGCTGTACGGCTTCCTCGGGTTCAATCTGTCCACGGGCGGCGACACCACGAAGCCGCACCCGCTGTTCGGCGACCGGCGGCTGCGACGCGCGCTCGCGATGGCGGTGGACCGCGAAGGGCTGCGCAAGAGCGTATGGGAAGATCTCGCGCACGTTCCGCCCGGCCCGCTGGCGCGCCTGTGGTGGATCTGGGACCCCGAGACCCGCGAACTGCCGTACGACACCGCCCAGGCCAGGCGGATGCTCACGTGGCTTGGCTGGCGTGACTCCAACGGCGACGGCATCCGGGACAAGGACGGCCAGCCGCTCGGGTTCCGTATCCTCGTGCCGACGTCCAGCGCGTTGCGCCTCCGGTATGCCCGGCTGCTGCAGGAGCAGTTCCGCCTGGTGGGCGCCGACGTGCAGCTCGACGAGGTCGAGTTCAGCGTCTTCAACGAGCGGGTGCAATCCGGACGATTCGACGCCGCGCTGATCAGCCGCAACCCCGACCCCACCCCGTCGTCCTCCGTCACACAGGTGTGGACCCACGCCGGGATCGGGGGCTCGAACTATGTGCGATGGGTGAACCCCGCTTTCGACCGGCTCGTGGAACAGGCCGGCGCTGCCACGAAGCGCGATGAAGCGAAGCGCCTCTGGCGGCGGGCGTTCGAGGTCATGAACGACGACGCGCCCGCGATTTTTCTGTTCTCCACCGACAACATGGCGGCGGTGCACCGCCGGGTACAGGGCGTGGTGATTCGACCCGACTCCTACTGGGCGCTGCTGCGCACCTGGCGCATCCCCGCCGACCAGCTGACCGATCGAGACCGCGCGGAGCGCTAAGTGACGGCGTGGCTCGTGCGGCGCCTCGCCGCGGCGATCGCCATCGTCCTCGCGGTCGTCACGATCACCTTCTTCCTTATCCACCTCGCCCCGGGCTCCCCCTGCGGGGAATCCGAACGCCAACTCTCACCCGAGGTGTGCCGGCGCCTGCGCGCCCAGTTCGGGTACGACCGGCCGCTCGCGGTGCAGTACGTGAAATACCTGTGGGCCCTGTCGCACGGCGACCTGGGCGAGTCGTTCGCCCTGCACCGCCCCGTGGCTGACGCCCTCGCTGACGCGATCCCCAACACGTTGACGCTCGCAGGGGCCGCGCTGCTGATCGATTTCGTGCTGGGCCTAGCGCTGGGTGTGTACCAGGCCGTGCGGGCGCGCCGCTTCGGCGACGTCGTCCTCGGCAATGTCGGGTTGCTGTTCAATTCGATGCCGACGTTCTGGCTGGGTCTGATACTGTTGCTCGTCTTCTCGTATTGGCGGCGCTGGTTCCCGCTCGGCGGGATGAGCGACCCCGTGCTGTGCCCCACGCTGTCGACGCTGCGCTGCGTCGCCGATCGGGCCTGGCACCTGACGCTGCCGGCGCTCACCCTCGGTCTGGTAGGGGCCGCGGGCACCGCGCGCTACCAGCGGGCCGCCATGCTCGAGGTGATGGCCCAGGATTACGTGCGTACCGCTCGCGCCAAGGGCCTGAGGGAGCGCCGGGTCGTCCTGGTGCACGCGCTGCGCAACGCGCTGTTGCCGTTCATCACGTTGTTCGGACTGGCGTTCCCGTTCCTGCTCACCGGCGCGGTGCTGGTGGAGACGGTGTTCGCGTGGTCGGGGATGGGCCGCCTCTCGGTCACGGCGATCTTCCAGCGCGACTACCCCGTGGTCACCGCCTCCGCGCTGGTGGCGAGTGGAATGGTGGTGCTGGGGAACCTGTTGGCGGACGTGCTCTACGCCGTGGCCGATCCCCGTATTCGCGTGCGCAGCGAGGTGACATGAGCGCGTTGACGTGGCTGGCGCTGGCCGGTGCCGTCGCCGTGGCCTTGCTCGTGGCGGAAGAGGCGCATCGGCGCGCGGCAGCGAGCGCCGCGGGACGGCGCTTTCTGCGCCACCCGACGGCGACGCCGGGGGTGTTCATTCTCGCCTTCTTCGTGACGCTCGCGACCGCCGCGCCCTTGCTCGCGCCGTATGACCCCGCTTTCCAAATCGACATCGTCCACCTGCAGAACCACGCTCCCTCCGCGCAGAATATCCTCGGCACCGACGTCTACAGCCGAGACGTGTGGAGTCGCCTCGTGTACGGCGCGCGCATCTCACTCGGCATCGGTACGATCGCGATGCTGGTGGCCGTCACGGCGGGCGCCGGGGTGGGAGCGGTCGCGGGGTACGTGCGGCGCTGGGTCGGCGCGGTGCTGATGCGGGGCGTGGACGTCGGGCTCGCGATGCCGCGTATGTTCGTGCTCCTCATGGCGGTGGCGCTATGGGAGCACCTGCCGCTCGCGGTGCTGGTGCTGCTGATCGGCCTCACCGGATGGTTCGCCACGAGCCGGCTGGTGCGCGCCGAAGTGCTCAGCCTGCGCGAGCGGGAATTCGTGGCGGCGGCGCGGGCCGCGGGCGCCGGACCGACTCGCGTGATCTTTCGCCATGTCCTCCCTAACGCCGCCGCGCCGATCATCGTCTCGGCGGCGCTCGGCATCGGCAACGTCATGCTGCTCGAGGCCGGGCTCTCGTACCTCGGGTTGGGGGTCCCCTCGCCCTTGCCCAGCTGGGGCAGCATGATCTACGACGGCGAGCCGTTCATGGCCGGCGCGCCGTGGACGTCCCTGTTTCCCGGCTGCGCCATCGCGCTCGTCGTCATGGCGCTCAACGCGGTGGGGGACGGGCTGCGTGACGCGCTCGATCCCCGCAAGGAGACTGCGTGACGGAGCCCTTGCTCCGCGTGCGCGACCTGAAGACGTACTTCGTCACCGAGCAGGGGTCGGGCACCGCCCGCGCCGTGGACGGCGTCTCGCTCGACCTGTTCCCCGGCGAGACGCTCGGGTTGGTGGGCGAGTCGGGCTGCGGCAAGACCGTGACGTCGCTCTCCATCCTCCGCCTCATCCCCGAGCCCCCCGGCCACATCCGCCCCGGCAGCTTCATCGAGTTCGAAGGGCGCAACCTCCTGACGCTGGCCCCGAAAGAGCTGCGCGCGATCCGCGGCAACCGGATCGCCATGGTTTTTCAGGAACCGATGACGTCGCTCAATCCGGTGTTCACCGTGGGGGACCAGATCGCGGAGGCGGCCATCGTGCATCAGGGGCTGTCGCGCAACGCGGCACGGGCGCGCGCCGTCGAGATGCTGACGCTGGTCGGTATCCCCGACCCCCAGGAGCGCGTGGATCACTACCCGCACCAGATGAGCGGGGGCATGCGCCAACGCGTGATGATCGCGATGGCGTTGGTGTGCCATCCGAAGCTCCTCATCGCCGACGAGCCGACGACCGCGCTCGACGTCACGATCCAGGCGCAGATCCTCGAGCTGCTCGACCGGCTGCAACGGGAGCTCGGCATGGCGGTCATGCTGATCACGCACGATCTGGGCGTCGTTGCCGGCACCGCCGATCGCGTCGTCGTCATGTACGCCGGCCAGGTCGTCGAGCAGGCGCCGACCACGACGCTGTTCGCCCGCCCGCTGCACCCCTACACCGAGGGGCTCCTGGCCTCGGTGCCACGCCTCGACACCCGTGTGAGCCAGGTCCGTGGACGCCTGCACAGCATCCCGGGTCAGGTGCCGGCCGCGACGGCGTGGCCTACGGGCTGCCGCTTCCATCCCCGCTGCCCCTACGCGTGGGACCGCTGTGCGAGCGAGGAGCCGCCGCTGCTCGACGCGCCCGGCGGCGAAGCGGGCGCCCACACCGTCCGCTGCTGGCTTCTCACCGAGCCCCAGCGGCGGGAGCGGCGGGCGTGACACCGGGCGCACGGCTCGTCCAGGTCGACGGTCTCGTGAAGCACTTCCCCGGAGCCCGGGCGCTGCTCGGGCTGGGCCGCGCGCGTCGCCCGGTGCGCGCCGTGGACGGGGTGTCGTTCGCGATCGAGTCTGGCCAGACGCTCGGCCTGGTGGGCGAGTCGGGATGCGGCAAGTCGACGGTGGGGCGTTCCATCCTCCGGCTCATCGAGCCGGACGCGGGCCGCGTGACGCTCGACGGGGTGGAGGTGCTGGCGCTCGGCCCGCGCGAGCTGCGGGCGTTGCGGCGCCGCATGCAGATCGTGTTCCAGGACCCCTACGGCTCGCTCAACCCGCGGATGACCGTGTACCAGACGCTCGCCGAACCGCTCGCCATCCACCGGCTCGCGGCCGGGCCGGAAGTCGAACGGCGGGTCAGGTCGCTGCTGGAGGAGGTGGGGCTCGACCCCGCGTTCGCCCGCGCCTACCCCCACGAGCTGTCCGGCGGCCAGCGGCAGCGAGTCGGGATCGCGCGGGCGCTCTCGGTCGAGCCGCAGTTCCTGGTGCTCGACGAACCGGTGAGCGCGCTGGACGTATCGGTTCAGGCCCAGGTGCTGAACCTGCTCGCCGAGCTGCAGCGCAAGCGACGGCTCACCTACCTGTTCATCGCACACGACCTCGCGGTGGTGAAGCACATCGCGGACCATGTCGCCGTGATGTACCTGGGCAAGATCGTCGAGCGAGCATCCGCCGCCGCGCTGTACGGGGCGCCGCGGCATCCTTACACCACGTCGCTCCTGTCGGCAGTCCCGGTGCCAGACCCAACCGCGCAACGACAACGGATCGTGTTGCAGGGGGACGTGCCGTCGCCGGCGGCCCCGCCCCCCGGTTGCCCGTTCCACCCGCGCTGCCCCCATCCCAAGAAGAACGACCGCTGCCGCACCGAACCGCCGGCCCTGCGCGAGGTCGCGCCTGGCCAACTCGCCGCGTGCCACTTCGCCGAGGAGCCGATGTGACGGCCGTCTGCCTGTGCGCGCTCCAGGCGCTGACCAATCTGAGCCTGGCCTCGGCTGGCCCAGGCCTGCCACCCGGCTGGGCGCTGCAGCGCACCAAGGGCGTCCAGCCCCCGAGCTTCGAAGTGACGCGGGCGCGCACCCTCCGCATCGACGTGCTCGCCGGTGCTGGATTCGCGCGGTATCGGCTGCGCGCGCCCCTCTTGCCACGGGCCGGGGCGCTCACCTGGCGCTGGCGCACCGGCACGCCGCTGCGCGACGCGGCCCTGCGCCAGCGCACCCGGGACGACGCGCCGGTGCGCGTCTACGTCGTGTTCGACGACGGACGGATGCTGCTCTACACCTGGGGAAATAAGGAAGGCCGGGGCGAGCGCTTCTTGAGCGGCACCGGCCCGAGCCGGGCCGTGATCGTGCTCGAGCGCGCCGAGGACGCGGACGGGTCGTGGCACATGGAGCGCCGCGACCCGTTCGCCGATTACCGCGTCGCCTTCAACCGCGCGTCCCGAGCCCTCGTGGCGGTGGGCGCCGGCGCCGATACCCACCGGCTCAAGGGCCGGGCCGTGGCCGAGGTGAGCGAGCTGACGTGGGAGCTGGGCGCCCGACCCTGACTCAGCCGCCGTGCGCGATCTTGGGCGCCGCGCGCAGCCCTTGCACCTCGCCCACCACCGCCAAGACGTACCCTGCGGTGAATACCCAGCCGCCGTACGCCAGCGCGCCGGCACGCAGCGTCTCAATGAAGTAGGCGATCACCGGTACTCCCCCGGCGATCAGCAGCAGCAGCGGCAAGCGCTCTGCCTTGGTCCCCCGCCCCTGTCCCCAGTAAAGCAGCCCGCCGGTGATGACGAGCGCTGCGAGCACCGGCCCCAGCGCGGGCCAGTCGGCGCGCCCGGCCGTGGCGGTCGCGAGATAGGCCCCGACGAGCACGAAATACACCATCCGCAACGAGCCGTGCAGGGCTTGTCCGTGTCGCTGATGGAACCGGGCCAGCGGCGGGACGAAGCTGTGCAACGCATAGACGAAGGCGAGCAGCACCGGGAAGCCCTGGAACAGCACCTCGGCCAGGTTGTGCCACACGCTCGTGATGACCGCCACGCCCGGACTGTAGGGGAGGAACAGCCCGACCGCGAGCAGCACGGCGCCGGTTTTCCTGAGCATGGTCCACCTCCGCCCTCGAGTGCTATGGACGGCCGCTAGTACCGATCCAGATCGTGTCCTACCACGGCGCGCCCGCTGAACGATTTTCGCACGTTGGCGAGCAGCTCCTCGTCCGTCGCCCCGCGCCGGATGATGTGGCTGAGAATCAACAGCCTCGGCCGGATGCGCGCCGCGAGCTGGCCCAGCTCGACGTCCGACGTGTGGAAGTCCCGCATGTACGTCGGCCACGTCGCGCTTTCGGTGGGGTTGGGCGCCGCGCGCGGCTCGGGGTACACCTCGTGCACCAGCACGTCGGCGCCCGCGGCCGCCCGTACCAGGTTCTCGCTGGGCTTGGTGTCACCCGAGATCACCACACTGCGACCCGGCGCATCGATGCGGTACCCATACGCCTCGCGCCAGGTGCCGTGCTCGACCAGGAACGCCGTGACGCGCACGCCTGCCGAGTCGTAAACCACGCCTGGCCGGATCTCGTGCACGTCCACGCGATAACCACCGGGCGTCCGCTTTTCCAAACCGTTGGTTCGCACCTCGATGTCCTCCGCCCATGCGGCCACGAGGTGATCGGTCATCTTCTGCAAGCCGTGCGGGCCGTAGGCGGCGAGCGGTTGTTTTCGCCCCATCACCCAGGACGTGAAGATCAGATCCGGGTACCCCAGCGTATGGTCCGAGTGGAGGTGGGTGATGAACAGCGCCGTGACGCCGTCAATCGGCAGATGCGCCGCGGCGAGGCGGCGCTCGATCCCGGGGCCGGCATCCACCAGGAATACGCGTCTCCCCACGACGACCGCCGTCGCGGGGCCCGAGGCGTCGGGGTCGGGCCGGGGCATCCCGGTGCCGAGCAACACGACCACGACGCTGTCGCGCCCGGCCGGAGAGGGCTGTTGCCCCGGCAGCGGCGTCGGTGCGGCGATGCAGGCGCTCAGCAGCAGGAGGACACGGCGGCTCACGTTTCCGTTCTCCTCGCTTCTGTCGTCAGTGGACGTCTCCCATCAGGTTGCGGACCGGCTTGATGAGGAGGGCCATGATCGCGGCCGCGACGAGACACACGGCAGCGACCGCCGCGAACAGGCGCGAGAGCGGCATGGAGCTGAAGAACCCGGCCGTCCAGCCGGCGAGCAGGTTCCCCAGCCAATTTGAGAGGAAGAACACACCCATCATCAGGCTCACGATTCGGGCCGGTGCCAGTTTCGTCACCGCGCTCAGGCCTACCGGACTGAGGCAGAGCTCTCCGATCTCCTCGATGATATAGGCGGCCACCAGCCACAAGGGGCTGACCTTGACGCCGGCCCCGCTCTGCGCCATCAACCCGGCCGGAACGAGCAGCAGGAAGGCCACGCCCGCACAGAGAAGCCCGATGGCAAACTTCGCGGGACTGGATGGCTCGCGGGGCCCGAGGCGCACCCACAGCCAGGCCAGCACCGGGGCCAGGGCGATCACCATGATCGGCTGCACGGACTGGAGCCAGGACGAGGGAATCAGATAGCCCAGGATGTTCAGGTCGGTGTAGCGATCGGCGAACAGGTTGAGGGTCGACCCCGCCTGCTCATACGCGCCCCAGAAGAGCGCCGCGAACAGGAAGAACACGAAGACCGCCGCGATGCGGTTCCGTTCCTCGGTAGTGAAGCCACGCAGGGATTTCCACACGTGCTGCACCTGACCGGTATCGACCGGCGGCCGGCGCGGAGCGGCGAGTCGTGCCAGGGCCGGACTGAGTCGCTGCCTGCCGACCACATACTGGATGAGGCCAAGGGTCATACCGACTCCGGCTGCAGCGAAGCCGATGTGCCAATCGATTTTCTGCGCGAGCCATCCGGCTAACGTGATCCCGAGGAATGCGCCGATGTTGATGCCCATGTAGAACAGGGAAAAACCGGCATCGCGCCGGGCATCGCCTTGCTCGTACAGCGATCCGACCATGGCGCTGATGTTCGGCTTGAGTAGGCCCGTCCCCAGCACGATCAGCCCGAGGCCTGCGTAAAAAGTCGGCAGGGCCTTGAGGGCGAGGGTGAAATGTCCGAGCGCGATGATGACGCCGCCAACGAACACGCTGCGGTATTGCCCGAGGAAGCGGTCCGCGATGAAACCGCCGAGAATCGGGGTGAGCCACACGGAGCTCGTGTACCACTTGTATATGCTGGCACCGTGCCGGACGTCGAACCCCAACCCTCCGGTGGCAGCCGCGGCTGTGGCGTACAGGATGAGAAACCCCCGCATCCCGTAGTAGCTGAACCGCTCCCACATCTCCGTGAAGAACAGCGTGGACAGCCCCCGAGGATGCCCGAACCAGCCTGCCTCGGTCGGGACGGGCGCGGCGCTGGGCGCGGCCATCAGTCGAACAGCTCGTTCTGATCGACCGACTCCGGCGCGCGCGGCGCGCGCAGCATCTCGCCCAGCCGCTGCTCCCACCGCTCGACGTCGAACCGGTGATCCTGCTGGAGGGTGCGGCGCACCGCGGGGGAGAGTTCGTGCAACGCGGCGAGCAGCTCGGTAATCGCTTCGCGCGAGGCCTGCGCCTGGAAGCCGGCGTCGGTCGCGCCCATGTCTTCGAGGATGCTCTGCTCGGTGCGCGAGGCGATGATCGGCTCCGCGCGCCCTTCCACGAACACGTTGGTCCGGCGCTTGGGCCCACGATCCTCCTCGATCGGCATCAACCCGAGGATGGTGTCCGAGCGCCAGTACTTGCCGTATCCCAGAAAGACCATCCGGTCGCGCTTGATTTCCATGGTGCCTCCGGAGCGTCGTCCGTCGCGCGTCGCGCGGTCACCGTACCAGTCGACCAGGGTTGCGCGGATGCGGGACCAGAAACGCCGCAGCCCGCTCATGGCTTGCGTCGCTTCAGGATGTCTTCCAGCGCCACCCGGTCGATCTTCCCATCCATCCGCACCCGCACGTCGTAGTTCTCCCAGTACATGAAGTTCGCGAGCGCCTCGAGAAACCTCCGATTGGCAACGCCCTGCGGCGCGGCGAGCCACTTGTCCCGCTGATTCATGGGCTCGCTCAGCAGGATCGGCTCGAGCTGCTTCACGACGTCCGGGGTGATGGCGACGAGATCCTCCGGGCGGCTCGTAAAGAAATACAGCTGGTGGAGCTGGTACAGCCGCTGAAGCTCGCGAATCGGATTTGTATCGTCGTACACGCGGATGTCGATGTAGCGGTCGTTCAAGCCGAGGTAGCCGGCGTGGCTGCGCACCACGAGCAGCGCCGCCGATTCCATCCCCCGCTTGTCTCCGCCCCCCGCCTGCCCCGCCACGAGCGCCGCCAGCAGCCGGTCGGCCAACGAACCAGTGGAGCGCTCGAAGGCCGCCGCCATGTTCTTGACCGTCTGGTCAGACACCATGATGTTGGCCTGAGCGGCATACGTGCGGCCGGTGATCAGCTGTCCCTTTCCGCCGACCGCCTGAGCGCCCGCGCCCCCCGCCCGCCCCCCCGCCCAGTCGAAACACGAATCTCCAGTCCAGCTGGCAGCGTTGCCGCGGCCATCGACCATGCCGACCTGGCGCTGGGACGGCCGCGGGTCCGCGCGCATCACGATCCGCATCGCTTCGGGTGCCGTCGCGCCCTGCGCCAACAGCTCGAGGCCCTTCTCGCCGTAATCGGTGTTGCCGAGCGACTGGGTCGCGACCGCCCCGATCCCCGCCTTCGCCCAGGGCACGATCCCCCCGACGTTGGGGAACTTGGACTGCACCGCGACCCCGAGGTCTCCGGTGACGGAGTCGTACGCGACGATGCTGTAGGTATGGGCGCGCTTGAGCAGGTCCGGCGGGCGCGTGGGCTGCTGCTGCAACGCGAGAGTCACCAGCACGCAGAGCACGTTCTAGTCCTTCTTCATCTTCTTCTTGAGGTCCTTGAGCTGCCGGTCGGCGGCGGCCTCGCGCGCCGCGCGGTCCATGGCGGACTTGAGCAGCTCGTCCTTGAGATCCGTCCCGGGCCGCGCGCCGCCCGCCTCCTGCAGGTCGCGCCAGGCTCGCTCGGCCGAGCGCTCGGCTTCCGTGAGCGGCCGGTCGCGCTCGGCGCGGGCGAGCTGAGCCTGCATGTCGCCGAGCTCGCGCTCGTACAGCGCCAGCTCGTCGCGCAGCGCCGCCAGCTTGCGCTCCAGCACCCCCACGCGCTCGCGATGCTTCGCCGCGAAGCGGTGCGCGACCTCGACCGTCTCGTGGTCCTGGATCTCCCCCGCGAGCCGGCCGCGCCGCTCAGCGTCGGCGAGCCGCTGGCGCTCGACGGCGAGCTCGCCCTCGGTACGGGACACCGCCTGGCGGGTCTCCTGCACGGACAGCTTCGCCTCCACGACCGCCTCGCGCATCTGCCGCGCCAGGTCGCGCAGATTCCCCGGCGGCGTCGCCGCATCGAGGGCGGCGCGCAGGGCGTCCCGCAGGCGCTCGAACACAGGGCGGGGAGCTAGCTTTTCCGGACCGTCTTGGCGAAGAACGGCGAGTACACCTGCTCCACCGCGCGCGACTTGCAGTGAGGACAGGCGGGCCGCTTGCGTCCGTGCTCCTCGATCCCCTGTTGCTGGCTGAAGCGCCGCCGGCACTTGGTGCAGCGGTATTCGTAGATCGGCATGGCGGCATGAACGTATTCCGCGCCCAAACGGGGGTCAAGTTGACGGAACGCGGCGCGATCTCAGATTGATGACGCTATGAGCCTGCGCGTCTGCGGCGCCGCTGCGGTGGTCGTCGCGGCCACTCTGGCCTGCAACAAGGGCCTCGAGCCCGCGCTGGCGCCGACGAGCTGCCCCCAAGGGTTCGTGGGCGTGTGCGGGACCGTGAGCTTCGTGGGCCCGCTCCCGGACAGCACCGCCAAGGTGTTTATCGTGGCATTCGACACATTCCCCAAGAGCCAGAACGATCTGTTCAAGTTCAAGCCGCAGCCCACCCCGCCGAATCTGCCCCTGGGCGGCGCTCCTTTCTTTTATACTCTCCCGGTCCCCGCAGGCCGGTATGAATGGGTGCTCGCGGTGTGGCAGAAGCAGGGGACGCTTACCCCGACCAACGCGGACACGCTGTTGCGGGAGACGGGGTTCTACCGCGACAAGGCGGATCCCACCAAACCCGGTGTCGTCGTCGTGCCCGGCGGTACCAGTCGGGACTCGATCGATTTCGTGGTGGACTTCGGGAACATGCACCGCGTCTGCTACTACTTCCCCCCATGTCCGTGAGGCTTGCGGCCGCGGCGGCCCTGTTTCTCCTCCCCTGGGGGCGGGGGCTCGGCCAGCAGACCGGCGTGGTGCACGGCACCGTCCACGATTCCTTGGGCAGACCCATTGCGGGTGCCCAGGTGACGATCCTCGGTACGCCACTCGGCGTCGTAACGGCGCGCGACGGCCGTTACACTCTCGGCGCCGTTCCCCCTCGCGAAGTCGTCCTGAGCGCGAGGGCTCCCCTGTACCGCTCGTCACTCGACACGGTGCGGCTCGGGCCGGGCGACTCGGTGCAAGTCGACTTCGTCCTGCACTCGAACCCGTCTGCCATCATCGAGTACATCGACACCTTGTCGCCCGTCGTCGTCACGGCAGCCAAGCGCTCGCAGCTGCTCGCCCAGGCCGTGACCAGTGTCGTCCTCGTTTCTCCATCCGACATCGCCCGGCGCGCCGTGAATACCGTGGACGAAGCTTTGGACAAGGCTCCGGGCGTGCAGTTCCTCTACGGGCAAGTGAACATCCGGGGCTCGACAGGCTACGTGCAGGGCCTCGGCTCCCGCGTGCTCCTGCTGGTGGATGGCGTGCCCGCGAACCAGGGCGATCGCGGGGGGATCAACTGGGACCTGGTGCCGCTGGACGAGGTGCAACGCGTGGAGATCGTGAAGGGGGCCGGCTCCTCGCTGTACGGGTCGGCAGCGTTGGGGGGCGTCGTGAACCTGCTCACGCGCGACATCGAGCCCGGCTTTCATGCGCGCCTGCGCGCGACCGGCGCGAGCTACGCCAACCCGCCCCATGATGTCTGGAGGTTTCGCGACTACACCGGCGGCGAGGAGTCGCTCGGTGCGACGGGCTCCTACGGCGGCGAGCTGGTGCGGGCGAGCATCACGGGCGGGGGCTGGCACTCGGACGGTTACCGCGAGCAGGATCGGCGTAATCACTGGCAGACGGCCGCGAAGCTCGATTGGCGGCCGGCGAGCGCGACTCGCGTCGCGGCGTCCGGATCGTGGGCCAGCGATCAGTACGAGACGCCGCTCATCTGGTGCACCCGCGGCGGCTGCGACGATCGGGGCCAAGCGTACCAGCCGTTCATGATCGACACCTCGGGCCGCGGCTCGTTCACCCGATCGGACAAGGGGTACCTCACCGCGACGGTCGAACGCACACCATCGGAGCGACTGTCGTGGCTGGCCCGCGGCTCCTGGCTGCGCACCCATTTCATCGACTACCAACCCGCGAACAACGACGCGGGCGTGGCGAATCGCGTCGGCGCCGAGCTGCGCGCCCTGGTGCGCCCGGCGGAGGATCGCGTGGTGACGGTGGGCGCCGAGGCAGCCCGGTCGGACGTCATGAGCGACATCTTCGGCGATCACTCGCAGAACGAGCTGGCCGCGTACGGTGAGAGCGAGCAGCGGTTCGGCCGGGCACGGATCACGGCGGGTGCCCGGATCGACTACCTCGCCGTGGACGGGGGTGGACTCTCGGCGGTCGTGAGTCCGCGACTGGGAGCGCTGCTGGAGACCCACCACGGCGCGTGGCGCGTCTCCGCGGGGCGCGGGTTCCGCGCACCGTCACTGGCCGAGCGGTTCGTATCGACCAGCGTGAGCGGGCTGGTGGTGATCCCGAACCCCAACCTCGTGCCTGAAACCGCCTGGTCGTTCGAGCTCGGCAACACCGCTCACATCGCGCCGTCCATCTCCTCCGACGCCGCGCTCTTCTGGACCCAAGCGTACGATCTGATCGAGCCGAACGTGAACCTGAGCACCGGGCAAATCCAATTCAGGAACGTCTCACGCGCCCGGCTCGTGGGGCTCGATCTCGCCCTCACCGCGCGCCCCCTCACCCCGCGACTCACCACGTCGCTCGCGTACACCTTCCTCTACGCCCGCCAGCTCGCACACGACGCGCTGCCCGAGCAGCCGCTCGCGTTCCGCCCGAAGCACCTCGTGACCCTGGCAACGGACTACCAGTGGGGCGCCGTCTCCGTGGGCGGCGATTTCCGCTACACCAGCCGCTTCGAGCGCGTCGAGCTCTACCCGAACGACGACCGCGTGGCGGGGAAGGTCCTCGACCTACGCGCCGGAGTCGAACGCGGACCGCTGTCGCTGCGCTGCCAACTCAGCAACGCGCTCAACTACATCTACAACCAGGTGCCCCGGACGCTCGCTCCGGTGCGGACGCTGTCGGTCACTCTGACCTGGACCTATTAGATTGGGTACGATGCTTCCCTACGTCCTGACGCTGCTGCTCTCCGGTCTGCAGACGGCCTCGGTGGATGGAACGTGGGAGCTGACGCGCATCTTCCGCGCCGGCCCCGCGCCGGCGACGCGCACCGTGCCGATCGACTCGACCGTGTACCTGCGCCTCACGCTCAGGACGATGCCAGGGGACTGGATCGACGGCCGGCTGTACCGCCGCTACTTCGGCAAGGAGGAGCGCACCAAGATCGAGGCGGGGCCGCTGCGCGGCACGGGACGCTACATCATCGGCGCGGACCTGGAGCGTCCCGCCTCGATGAAAGCCCGCACCGCCGCCTGGCTGATCGGCGACACGCTACGGCTCGGCACGCCCTTTGTGCCGGACGCGGACAGCCTCGAGCTCAAGCGCGTGCGTGCGGAGCAGCCGTACCCCACCACGGTCATCGAAGTGGTGACCACCCGCTGATGCCCGAGCGCGTGACACGCTTCTCTGTGATGGTGTCTCGCGTCACGCTGTTCTGCTTGACGCCGCTCGCGGTTTGCTGTGGCGGCGAGCGATCGCCGTCTCCCACGTGCGGCCTGGCGCTGCTCGTGGGCCCCCGGCTGATCCAGCAGCAGCTCACCATCTTGCCCTTCGTCCTCACGGATGCCCCGCGCGGCCTATCCGCCTCCCTCCCCGCCCTGGTGGCGGGCACGTCCCAGCAGGGTGACGTCTCGGTCAGCTACGGCGGGCAACGACTCGTGCTGGCGTATCATGGCCCGAGCTTCCCGGCGGTCCCGACCGACTCGAGTGTGTACGCGGTCCTGGTCGTGGACGACTCGACCCAGCGCGCCCAGGGCGTGCTCATCTACGAATCGCAACGGCCGCCGCCCGGCTTCCCGCAGCTCGGCACCGTGAGCGGCGGCGACAAGACCATCCCGCTCTACGGGGTCCGCGTGGATTGGCCCAGCGTCAACAACCCGCGGTGCCCGTTGCTCGGCGCCCCCGCGCCGGCGCCCCGATGACGCGCGTCGTCGCGGTCACGGCCCCGCTCCGCACCGACGCCGGCCGCGAGCGGGTCGCCTTGAACAGCGCGTACGTACGCGCGCTGGCGCGCGCCGGGCTCGTGCCTCTGATCGTGCCCCCGATCCTCGACCCCGAGGAGGCATGCGCCGCGCTCGATCGGGTTCACGGCCTCGTGCTGACCGGAGGGGAAGACGTGAGCCCCGCGCGCTACGGCGCCCGGCCGCACCCGAAGCTCGGCGAGACCGATGGCGCGCGGGACGCGGTGGAGCTCGGTTTGATCGCAGCCGCACGCGCCCGCCGCCTCCCGATCCTCGCGATCTGCCGCGGCATCCAGATCCTGAACGTCGCACTGGGAGGGACCCTGTACCAGGACCTGTCCAGTGAACGGCGCGGCGCCATCGATCACGCCGATACGCGGTCCCGTCACGCCGTGCGGGTCGAGCCTGGCTCGCTGCTGCATCGCACGCTCGCGACTCTCGAGGCGAGCGTAAACAGCCGCCACCACCAGGCGATCCGCGATCTCGCGCCGTCGCTCGTCGCCACCGCCTGGGCCCCCGATGGCGTGATCGAAGCCGCCGAGCCGCGGGACGGCGAGCCATGGACGCTGGCGGTGCAGTGGCACCCCGAGGACGATGTCGAGGGCGCGCTGTTTCGCGGTTTTGCGGAGGCGGTGCGGCTCCCCGAGGGCGTCGTCTAGGGTGACCCTCCCCTTCCCTTCGCGCGAGTGGGTGGGTGCGTATGGCGCGGCCATCAACGCGAGCGAAAGCTACCGGACCGCGTCCACCCAGTGGACCCACGGCGCCGTGGCGCTCGTGGTGAACCGTCAGCCGGAGATCGGGATCGCCGAGCCGGTGGGAATCTGGCTCGACTTGGATCGCGGTACGTGTCGTGCGGCGAAGCTCGTCTCCCAGACCGAGGCCGAGCAGGCGCCGTTCGTCATCACCGGGGACTACAGCCAGTGGAAGCGGGTGATCCGCAAAGAGCTCGGACCGATCGCCGGGATCATGCAGCGCAAGCTGGCGCTCAAGGGATCGCTGCCAATCGTGGTGCGGTTCGTGAAGTCGGCGGAAGAGCTCGTGCAAGCCGCGACGCAGGTGCCGACGAAGTTCCTGGACGAGTGAAAACCGTCAGCCGTCTGCGATCAGCGCATCCGAGCCGAAGCGCTGACGGCTGATGGCTGACAGCTGATGGCGCTACAGATTTCGCAGTATCTTCTCTTGCGTCGCGACGTGCGGAAAGAACACCCGATCGCTCAGACGGTTGAAGGCGACCCGGAGCGTGGGGAATCGCTGGGCGGCAGTGCGGTAGATGTCGGCCACCCCGAAACGGGCCGCGAGGCGGTGCTCGGCGGCGAGCCGGTAGCCCTGGCGACCGAGCTCGTCGTAGTAGGGGAGATCCGGGCCCCCTTGGCGGCTGTGCCGGGATTCGACGTAGTCGGGGAAGAGGCCCGCCAGCCAGAGGCTGTAGTTGCCGAGATGCACACGCAGCAGGAACCCGCGCTCCCCGGTGTCGTCCATTCCGGTCAGCTCGCCGACCATGTCGACCAGGTAACGGTACGTCTGGTCGTCGGCGCGCCGGAGGCGTGCATGACGGTCGTGGTCGCCGAACTCGAGCACCAGCGCGGCGAGGTAGTCGGCGAGCTCGCGGTCCGTCACGCCGGAGGCGAGCAGGGTATGCCGCACCGCCACGTAGGCGAACAACGCCGCCGAGGGTACCACGAGGCTGCGGATCAGGAGCAGCGCCTCCAGCAGGCCCGGCTCATCGAGCAACGGGTCGGGGCCCTGTTCGAGCAGCAGGCGCTCGTAGCGCGCGCGGCGCACCGCGTCGCCCCGAGCCAGGGCCAGCGCAATGAGCCTGAAGTCCTGCGCCCGCAGGCGACCACGGACGTTCGCCAGGATCATGCCCAAACCTCCCTCTAACGCTGTTACACCACGCGCCGCGGTCGAGTTGCTAGCGCGACTGACCACACTCTCCCAGGAGCTCGCCGGCGCCTTCCGGCCAGCGACCGTCGTGGAGGTCGTCGCACGCACGCTGGGCGAGATTCTCCAGCCCGACCGTCTGTGCGTCATCCTACTAGACGCCGAGACGAACCGGCTCGCCGTGACCCACGACACCAACCCGGTCCCCGCCCGCACGGACGACCCGCTGCTGCAGCTGGCACTGCGGCGCGGCCCCCTCGCGTTCCCGCGGAACGTGCAGGAGGAAGCGCGCCGCCGGGGCGCCGACCTGACCGACCCACCACCCGGGTCCTGGATCGGCGCTCCGCTCGTCGCCGCCGGGCGCGCGGTGGGCGCGGTGTCGCTCGCGAGCGACCGTCCAGGGAGCCTCGGCGAGGCGGAGCTGACGCTGGTCACCGCCGTGCTGGCCCAAGCCGCCATCGCGCTCGAGAACGCCCGACTCGTCGAGCTCCTCTCCTCCGCGAAGCGCGAGTGGGAGAAGACGGTCGATGCGATCACCCAGGCTATCTGCATCGTCGACGCGCACGGCATGGTGCGTCGCGCCAATCGCGTCTTCGCCGAGCTCATCCAGGTGGCGGTCACCGCGATCCCGGGCCGCCCCTGGATCGGGTTGCTGCCGCCGGCGTGGTCGGACGCGGTGGCCCGCGCGCTCGCAGAGCCCACGGCGACCCAGACCGAGATCCGCCACGGCGATCGGTCGCTGTCCTTCACGGTGATCCCCATGGCCGAGCCGGGCGCCGCCGTGCTCGTGTTCGAAGACCAAACGGAGCGACGCCGCCTGCAGGAGCAGCTCATACAGTCTGAGAAGATGTCGGCCATCGGTCAACTGATCGCGGGCGTCGCCCACGAACTGAACAACCCCCTCGCGTCGGTGGTGGGGTTCTCGGACTTCCTCGCCGAAGGCGGGGAGATCCCGCCGCGCCTGGCCGAGCCGCTGCAGGTGATCCGCCAGGAGGCCGAGCGGGCCGCGACGATCGTCAAGAACCTGCTGTCGTTCGCCCGCAGCCAGGAGGGTGAGCGCAAGCTGCAGCCGATCGGCGCGATCCTCGAGTCCACGCTGGCGCTGCTGCGCAACCAGCTGATGGCGAACAAGGTCGAAGCGACGCTCGAGGTGGAACCGGGGCTCCCGGACGTCGAGGTGGACGGCAACCAGATCAAGCAGGTGTTCGTGAACCTCATCAACAACGCGAACCAGGCGATCGCGAGCGACGCCCCGAGCGGCCGCATCTGGGTCGCCGCGAAGCCGCAGCGCGCGGGGGCAGGGGTCGCCGTAAGCATCACGGACTCGGGGCCCGGGATGGCGGAAGAGATCGCTGCGCACGTGTTCGAGCCGTTCTTCACGACCAAGGGCGAGGGCGAGGGGACGGGGCTGGGGCTGTCGATCTGCCAGGGGATCCTGAAGGAGCACGGCGGGCGCATCACGCTCGACACCAAGCCGGGCGGGGGCGCGACGTTCACGGTCGAGCTCCCCGGCGGCGCGCAGGCCCCGCTCGCCCCGGCCCCCCTCGTGCCGCTAACTGAGGGGAAGCGACTGCGCATCCTAGTGGTGGACGACGAGCCGCACATCCTGTACTACATGCGCGCCACGCTCGAAAGCTGGGGGCACTCGGTGGAGGTGGCGAGCGACGGCGCGTACGCCCTGGAGCGCGCCATCGCGGGCGACTTCGACGTGATCATCTGCGACCTCCGGATGCCGCACCTCTCGGGACGGGAGATGTATCAGAAGCTCGCCCGCCAAGACCCGCGCGCGGCCGAGCGGATCATCTTCGCCACGGGCGACACGGTGCGGGGCGACACGCTGCAGTTCCTCGAGAGCCTCGGTCGGCCCTACCTCCACAAGCCCTTCACCCTCGCCGAGCTGCGCGCGGCGCTCAGTCACGCCGCCAACCAGCCCGCCTGACCCCCGTGCGCGTCCTCCATGTCGACTCGGGACGCGTGTACCGGGGGGGCCAGAACCAGGTTCGCCTGCTGCTGCGCGAGCTGGCGCGGGAGCCGGACGTCGAGCAACGGCTCGTAACGCGGGCCGGGAGCGAGCTGGCGCGCCGGGTCGCGGCCGCCGGGATCGCCGTGTGCGAAGTCCCGTGGGCCATCGGGCTCGATCCGCGGGCATGGTGGAGGCTGCTGCTGCACGCGAGCGCCTTCCGACCGGACGTGATACACGCGCACGACGGCCACGCCCTCGGCCTCGCGATCTGGACGAAGCGGATGTGGGCGAGACGCTGGTTCGAGAACGACGCTGTGCCGCGCATCATCGCGACCCGGCGGGTGGCCTTCCCCGTCCGCCGGGCGAGCTCGCTGTTCCGGGCCGATTACGTCGTAGCGATCTCGCACGCCGTGCGGACCGCGCTCGTCGCGGCCGGCATACCCCCGGGCGAGATGAGCGTCGTTCCCTCGGGGATAGACCCCGCTGAGGTGCGCCTGGCGGCCACGTCCCCGTTCGGTCTGCGCGCGCGCCTCGGCCTCCCCGACGAGGCCCCGATCGCCGCGAACGTCGCCGCGCTCGAGCCGGCGAAGGACCAAGCGACCCTCGTCCGGGCGGCGCAAACGGCGCGCGCGCTCCGGCCGGACCTGCACTGGGTCATCGCGGGAACGGGCGACGAGCACCGCTCACTCGCCCAGCAAATCGGCGCGCTCGGCCTCGCCGACCGGGTACATCTGCTGGGGCAGGTGGACCTCGCGGACGCGCTGATCCGGGAGAGCGACGTGCTGGTCATGTCATCCCGTGAAGAGGGGCTCGGCAGCGTCGTGCTCCACGCGCTCGCGCTCGGCAAGCCCGTGGTCGCGACCCGCGCCGGCGGCCTCCCGGAGATCGTGCCCGAGCCATGGCTCGTGCCGGTCGGCGACGCGGGCGCGCTCGCGGCGACGGTCGTCCAAGCACTGGCTCATCCCTCCCCGTCCCCCTTCCCGCTCCCCCCGCAGTTCACGGCTGCGGCGATGGCCCACGGCGTCTTGGCCGTGTATCGCTCGCTGCTCTAGATTGCAGGGCCATGATCTACGTCTGCGTTCCCGCGCACAACGAGGCCCACACGATCGGGCTGCAGGGCCATGATCTACGTCTGCGTTCCCGCGCACAACGAGGCCCACACGATCGGGCTCGTGCTGTGGAAGGTGCGGCAGGTATTCACCGCGTTCCCCCGCGAGTACCAGCTGCTCGTCGCCGACGACGGGTCGAACGACGGTACAGGGGCGGTGCTCGCCTCGTACGCCAAGGTGTTGCCGCTGACCGTGCTAACCCATCCAGCGCGACAGGGGTACGCCAAGAGCCTGGAGGAGCTGCTGCGCCTGGCCTTGCAGCGCACCGACCGCCCCAAACGGGACTGTGCCATCACGCTGCACGCCGACTTCGTGCACTCGCCGGAGACCATGGAGGAGATGGTGAAGCGAATCGAGTCGGGAGCCGACCTGATCGTGGCGGAGCTGGTGGAGCAGCGCGGCCGGGCTCCGCGCGCGCTGCGGCTGGCGCGTCGCTGGACGCCGCGGTTGCTGCGCGTGCCAGGCGTGAAGGACACGGTGTCGGGCTTCTGCGCGCTGCGGCTCATCGTGCTGCGTCAGGCGCTGGGGGGAGCGGGGGGGGTTGGGGGGGCGAGACGCGACGGGGCCCCGCTGCTCGCGACGGACGGCTGGTGCGCCAGCGCCGAGCTACTGGCCCGGCCCGAGCTGCTGGCCCGGCTCGCCCCGCACGCCCGCCGCGTGGACGCCATACCCGCCGCGGCGCGCTACGATCTCGTGCAGCGTCCGTCCCGGGTGAAGCCGTGGCGCCAGCTGCTCGACGCGTGGCGGGCCCGCGCCGTCATCCGCGCCGCCCGCGCGTCGGTCGTCGTGCTGCTCTTCCTCGCGGGCGGGCTCGCCGGCCAATCCGACAGCACGCGCAGGGACTCGGCGCGGGCGGATTCGGGGCGCAGCGCAGCCGCGATCACGATCGGCGCCCTCGCCTCGGCCGTCCCCTTCCCCGTCGGGGAGCGCCTCGTGTACCAGGCGAAGTTCGGCCTCTTCAACGTCGGCACCGCTACCATGGAGGTCGCCGGGCTCGATACCGTCCGCGGTATTGAGACCGTGCACCTGGTGTTCAGCATCAGCGGCGGGGCGTTGTGGTACCACATCGAGCAGAAGCTCGAGTCTTGGGTGGGTCGGGGCGACTTTCGCTCGCGCCGCTTCTGGAACCAGACGGAGGAGAAGGGAAAGGCGTGGGAGCGAAAGTTCGAGATCTACCCCGACTCCGGGTTCTACCGCGAGGCCGGGCGCGATACCACGGTGGCGACGGTGCCGGAGCCGCTCGATGACGCGGCGTTCCTGTACTGGATTCGCACCGTCCCGCTCGAGAAGGGAAAGCGCTACACCTACGACCGCTACTTCCGCACGGAGCGCAACCCCGTGATCGTCGAGGTGCTGAAACGCGAGCGGGTGAGCGTGGCCGGGAAGAAATGGAACGCGATCGTCATCCGTCCCCGCATCCCCAACGGTGGCGGCATCTTCGCGGAGCGGGCCGACGCGCGGATGTGGCTCTCGGACGACGACCGCCGCGTGATGCTGGCGCTGCAGTCGACGTTCTCCTTCGGCCAGGTCACGATGAAGCTCAAGGAGTACTCCGACCCTCCCGCGGGGCACCCATGACCGAGTATCGCGAGGCGGACTTCACGCGCCTCAAGACCGTCTCCATCGCTCAGCGCCCCAACAAAGTCGACCCGTCCCTCCTCGCGCATCCGCCCGGCCGCGACCAGAGTTTCGCCGCCTTCTGGCGCTCGCTCCCCGACATCCTCGCCGCGCGGGACCTGCGCTACGTGGCCGACCAGCTGGCGCGCGCCGCCGGCCGCCGGGCGGTCGTGGTGCTGCTCGGCGGTCACGTCATCAAGGTCGGCCTGGGCCCGCTGCTGCGCGCGCTGGTGGAACGAGGCGTGATCACGCACCTCGCGATGAACGGCAGCGCCGCGATTCACGACTTCGAGCTGGCTGCCTACGGCGGCACGAGCGAAGACGTCGCGCGAGGGCTGGCGGACGGCACGTTCGGAATGGCGGAGGAGACCGGGCGCGAGATGAATGCCGCGGTCGCCGAAGGCGCGCGGACCGGTCGCGGCATGGGGGAGGCGCTGGCCGAATACCTCAAGGGCCGGGGAAAGCTCGCCGCCCCCGATGTGTCGGTGCTGCTCGCCGCCGCCGCACGCGGGATTCCCGTGACGGTGCACGCCACCGTCGGGGCGGACATCACGCACCAGCACCCCACAGCCGACGGGGCAGCGCTCGGCGCCACGAGCCATCGCGACTTCAAGCGGCTCGCCGCTTCGCTCCCCGCGCTCCAGGACGGCGGCGTCGTGCTCAACCTCGGCAGCGCGGTCGTGATGCCCGAGGTGTTTCTCAAGGCCCTGACGGTCGCGCGCAACCTGAATGCGGGACAGCCGACCGGGTTCACCGCCTGCGATTGCGACATGCAGCGGCACTACCGGCCGCGGGTGAACGTGGTGGAGCGCCCCACGCTCGCGGGCGGCCGGGGCATCCAGCTCACCGGCCACCACGAGATCCTGATCCCGCTATTGTGTTGGGCGGTGCTGGAGCAGCTTAGGCGTCCGCCGGGCGACCCTTGATCATCTCGCGGATCTTGTCCGCGGTGCTGGGGCTGACGACACGCAGCACGAGATACAGAATGAAGCCGATGGCGGCGAGCTTGAGGATCCACAGGGCGAGGCCGAACAGACCGCCGAGGATGCCGAAAAAGATGTTGAGCGCCACGAACGCCAGAGCGGCGAAGATGGCGAAGCCGAGGACGCTACGGAACATGGGTGTTTCCTCCAGGATACCCGACGCTCGGGCCGTACGTCGGAATGTAGCTGCGGGTTTCACTGGAGCGCCAGCGCGTGGACGCCGTTGACGTAGCGATCGTCGGCGGGGGCGCGGTGGGGGCGGCGTGCGCCCGGGCCGCCGCGGCCCGCGGTCTGCAAGTCGCCGTCTTCGAGCCCGGACCGGGACCGGCAGCCGCCTCGCCGGCCTCCGCAGGCCTGCTGGCTGCGCAAATCGAGCCCACCGACGACGCGCTCCTGGCCCTCTCCGTGCGGGCGCGTGACCTGTACGAGCCCCTCGCTCCGGCCTTGGCGGAGACCACCGGCATCGACATCGGGTTCTGGCGCGCCGGCATCGCGTCATTCGCCTTCGACGACGCAGCGGTCGACCGGCTGAAGGAGGGCGCGGGGCGCCAGCGCCAGGCCGGGCTGCGCTGCGACTGGCTCGAGGGCGACGAGGTGTGGGAGCGCTGGCCGGGAGCCGCCCCGGACTGCCGCGGCGCCCTGTTCGCGCCGGAAGACGGTGCGGTCGACCCGCAGGCGCTCACCCGTGCCTGCCTCGCGGATGCGCGCCGACTCGGCGCGGCGTTGCGCGTGGAGCAAGTCGCCACGATCGAGACCGTGAACGGCCGGGCCAGCGGCGTGGTGACGCGCGCCGGCAAGACGCCGGCGGCGCACGTCGTCCTCGCGGCCGGAGTGTGGGCGCCGCAGATCGCCGGACTCCCGCGGCCGCTCCCCGTGGAGCCGGTGCGCGGGCAGATGGCCGCCACCGCGTGGCCCGCCGGCACACCCGCCGCCGTCTTCTACCACGATCGCGGCTACGTCCTGAGTCGCGGCGGGGACGCCCTGCTGGGCAGCACGATGGAGCACGCCGGGTTCGAGTGCCGCGTGACCAACGAGGGTCTCGCGCAAATCTTCCGCGGCGCCGTCCGGCTGCTGCCGGCGCTGCTCAATCAGGCGGTACAGCGCATGTGGGCCGGCCTGCGCCCCGTGACCCCCGACGGGCGTCCGATTGTCGGCCCCGACCCGGACGTGGAGCGGCTGTGGTACGCGGCGGGGCACGGGCGGAGTGGCATCCTGCTCGCCGCGCTGACGGGGGAGATCATCGCGGATCTCGTAACGAAGGGTGAAACGGACGTGGATATCAGTGCGCTGAGAGTTGACAGACTCAAGCCGCAAGCCATGAACAGCCATAAGCCATAAGCCGCAAGTCGCAAGGTATATTGGCGGATCCTTGCGACTTGAGCCTCGCGGCTTACGACGGATGTATCGCACCTGCGCCTTCTGTAACGGCAAGCTGGACGGCGACGGCGGTCCCTCGGGGCTCGGCGTCGGCAGGCGTCTGGCGTTCGACGAATGGCGGGGCCGGCTCTGGGTCATCTGTCCCAAGTGCACCCGCTGGAACCTGGCCCCGCTCGACGACCGTCTCGAGCGCATCGAGGGCCTGGCCCGCGCCGCCCGCCAGGGACACGTCGCCGCCGCCACGGAGCAGGTGGCGCTCATCCGGTGGCAAGGGTACGACCTGGTCCGGGTGGGCAAGCCCCCGCGCCTCGAGTTCGCGGCGTGGCGCTACGGCGAGCGCCTCAAAGCGCGCCGCCGCGAGCAGCTCAAGCTCATGGTGCCGCTCACCGTCGCCACCGTGGGGCTCGCCGTCGCCGTGAACGTAGCCGCCGGCGGATCAGTAGGCGTGTTCGTGTGGAACATGCCGAATATCGCGAAGGCGATGTACACCGGGATCATTGGTCGACGGGCGGTCGGCCTGATCGAGCCGCCGATCTGCGAGCGGTGCGGCAGCGTGATGCGGCTCAGGGCGAAGCACGTCGCCCACGCCCGCGTCGTCCCCGACACCAAGGCCGGCCTCGGGCTGGTCTTGAGCTGCCCGAGCTGCCGCTCCGAAGGCGCGCTGCTGGTGGGCGCGGACGCGCAGGCCGCGCTGCGCCAAGGACTGACCTACCTCGCGCTCGCCCGTCGCGGCCGAGAGCGGGCGGCCGATGCCGCCCGGCTGGTCGAAGGCGCCGGCGGGCCCGAGCGGCTCATCCGCGACGTCGCGCGGCGCGAGCTCACACTGCGCAGCCTCGCCCCCGAGCGGCGACTCGCCCTCGAGATGGCGGTGGACGAGCAGGCAGAGGTGGAGGCGCTCGAACGGCAGTGGAAGGAGGCGGAGGAGATCGCTGACATCGCGGACGGCCTCCTCTCCACGACGACTGAACTGGAGGAGGAGCTGCGCCGTTTGAAAGGCCGGACGCAGGGCAAAGGCGATCAACCGTCTAGTTGAAATTTGGCCTTTTGTGGCTGTCCCGGCGTCACTATCTTCACAATCCCCATGGCCAGCCCGCTCACTCAGATCACCGCCCGCAAGCCCGCCTGGCTCAGGGTGCCGGCCCCTGGGGGGCCGAACTACCTCACCCTGAAGCAGCTGATGCGCGAGCTGAAGCTCCACACCGTCTGCGAAGCGGCGCATTGCCCCAACGTCGGCGAGTGCTGGGAGCACAAGGCCGCGACCTTCATGATCCTGGGCGACGTCTGCACGCGCAACTGCGCCTACTGCGCGGTAGCGCACGGCACCCCCGCTCCACTCGACACGGACGAGCCGATCCGGCTGGCGGAAGCGGTCCAGCGCATGGGGCTCGCACACGTGGTCATCACGAGCGTGGACCGGGACGACCTGCCGAACGGCGGTGCCGAGATCTTCGCGGCATGCATCGCCGAGATCCGCCGGCGGACGCCGGGCACTTCGGTCGAGGTGCTGATCCCCGACTTCAAGGGCAGCGACCGGGCGCTGCGCATCGTGGTCGAGGCCAAGCCCGACATCCTGAATCACAACCTCGAGACGATCGATCGGTTGTATCGGCTGGCGCGGCCGGGCGGCCGCTACCGGCGCGCGCTGGCGCTGCTGCGCCGCGCCAAGCAGCTCGACCCCGGGATGCTCACCAAGTCGGGGATCATCTGCGGGTTGGGGGAGGAATGGGACGAGCTGCTCGGCGCGATGCGCGACCTGCGGGCCCAGCACGTCGACATCCTCACCGTCGGCCAGTATCTCCGGCCGTCTGACCGACACCTCCCCATCGCGCGCTACTACACGCCCGCCGAGTTCGCCGAGCTGCGGCGCCTCGGCATGCAAATGGGCTACCGTCACGTCGAAGCCGGGCCGCTGGTGCGCTCGAGCTACCACGCGTGGGAGCAGGTCGAGCGCGCGACCGCCGCCGTTTAGCCGCAGCCCATGACCACCGCGACCGTCCAAGATAAAAAGGATCAGGCCCAGGCCGAGCTCGAGCGGCGCATGCTGCGTCAGATGCTCCTCATCCGGCGCTTCGAGGAGAAGACCGCGGAGGCGTACGCGCTGGGCAAGATCGGCGGGTTCTGCCATCTCTACATCGGACAGGAGGCGGTGGCGGTCGGCTCGCTCGCGGCGTTGCGCGACGACGATTACGTCATCTCCTCCTACCGCGAGCACGGCCAGGCGCTGGCGCGCGGCGTCTCCCCCGGCGCGGTGATGGCCGAGCTGTTCGGCAAAGCCACCGGGTGCTCGAAGGGCAAGGGCGGCTCGATGCATCTGTTCGACGTCGGGAAGCGATTCATGGGGGGGCACGGGATCGTGGGCGGGCATATCCCGCTCGGGGCCGGGATCGGGTTCGCCATCAAGTACCAGGGCGGCGACCAGGTGTGCCTCTGTTACTTCGGGGAGGCGGCGGTCAACATCGGCGCCTTCCACGAGACCCTCAACATGGCCTCCGTCTACCACCTGCCCGTGATTTTCTGCTGCGAGAACAACCGCTACGGCATGGGCACGGCATTCGAGCGCGTAGCCGCGGTCACCGACGTCGTAGAGCATGCCTGCAGCTACGACATGGCGGCGGAGCTCGTGAACGGCATGGACGTGCTCGCCGTGCACGCGGCCACCCAGCGCGCGGTGGAGCGGGCCCGCGCGGGTGGCCACCCGACGCTGCTCGAGGTGCGGACGTACCGCTTCATGGGCCATTCCATGTCCGACCCGCTGCACGGCGTGTATCGCACGAAAGACGAAGTAGAGGAGCAGAAGAAGCGGGATCCCATCTCCCAGCTGGCGCTCAAGCTCACCGAGGAGGGCGCGCTGGACCAGACGGGGCTGGACGCACTCGATGCGGAGATGCGCGCCGAAGTCGAGCAGGCGGTGAAGTTCGCGGACGAGAGCCCGGATCCGGACCCGGCCGAGCTCTTCACTCACGTCGTGGCGGACTGAGCGGTGCCGACCCTGACCTATCGGGACGCGCTGAACCAGGCGCTACGAGAGGAGATGCAGCGCGACCCGAACGTCTTCCTCATGGGTGAGGAGGTCGGCGTCTACCAGGGCGCCTACAAGGTGAGCCGCGGCCTGCTCGAAGAGTTCGGCCCGACGCGAGTGGTGGATACTCCCATCGCGGAGCTGGGGTTCGCCGGCATCGGCGTCGGGGCGGCGATGGCGGGGCTCCGGCCGGTGATCGAGTTCATGACGTGGAACTTCGCGGTGCTCGCCCTGGACCAGATCGTCAACTCGGCCGCGAAGCTGCTGTACGAGTCGGGCGGGCAGTTGCCCCTGCCCATCGTCTTCCGGGGGCCGAACGGCGCCGCGCTGCAGCTGGGCGCGCAGCACTCGCAGGCGTGGGAGAGCTGGCTCAGCCACATCCCGGGCCTCAAGGTCGTGGCGCCGGCGACGCCGGCGGACGCGAAGGGCCTCCTCAAGTCCGCGATCCGCGACAACAACCCGGTGATCGTGCTCGAGGGCGAGATGCTGTACAACACTAAGGGCGAGGTGCCGGAAGGGGAGTACGTGGTGCCGATCGGACGGGCGGACGTGAAGCGAGAGGGAGGAGACGTGACGCTGATCTGTCACTCGAAGACCGTCACCGTCGCCCTCAAGGCGGCCGAGCAGCTCGCGGAGCACGCAGGCGCGTCGGCGGAGGTGGTCGACCTACGTTCGCTCCGGCCGCTCGACGTGGACGCCATCACGACGTCGGTCACGAAGACGAACCGCGCCGTGGTAGTCGAGGAAGGGTGGCCGCAGTGCGGCATCGGCGCTCAGGTTGTGGACGTGATCCAGCGCGAGTGCTTCGACCAGCTCGACGCGCCGGTGCTGCGGGTGACGCAGGCCGATGTGCCGATGCCTTACAACAAGCAGCTCGAGCGTCTCGCCAAGCCGAGCCCCGACAAGGTGGTCGCGGCGGCGCGGCGCGTGCTGTACCTCGACTGACTATGGCCACCCAGGTCTTCATGGAAGCGCTCTCCCCCACGATGGAAGAGGGGCGCGTGGTGAAGTGGCACAAGCGGGAAGGGGACGCCGTGAAGGCCGGCGACACGCTCGCCGAGGTGGAGACGGACAAGGCGGTCATGGACCTGGTGGCGCGCGCCGACGGCGTGCTGCGGCAGGTCGCGGTGGCCGAGGGGCAGACGGTGCCGGTGGGAAGCGTCGTCGCGGTGATCGCGGTGCCGGGCGAGTCGGGGGGGGGGCAAACGGCGCCAGCGTCCGCCCCCGTGCCCGCGGTGAAGGGGGAAGGAGGCCAAGCGAGGCCCGCCCCGGCACGGTCGCCAGCCCCAGCGGCGGCCGTGGTTGCCGCGGACGCAACGCGCGTGAAGGCGTCGCCCCTGGCGAAACGCATCGCCACGGAAACGGGCGTCGACCTGAAGCTCGTCACGGGATCGGGACCGGGCGGCCGGGTCGTGAAACGGGACCTCGAAGAGGCTGGGAGAAGGGAGAAGGGAGAAGTTCGCGGCGCTGCTGCGCCGCCCGCGGTGCCGCCGCAGGCACCTCTCCCTTCTCCCATCTCCCCGGCGCTGCGGGGCGGTGCGCCGTACGAGGACGTCCCCCTGACGCAGATCCGCAAGACCATTGCCAAGCGCCTGGCCACATCGCTCGGCCCCATTCCCCATTTCTTCCTCACCAGCGAGGTGGACATGGAGCGGGCAGCCGAAGCGCGCGACGCGCTCAACCGGCAGCTCGGCGACCGGGGGAAGGTCTCGTTCAACGACGTCATCATCAAAGCCACCGCGCTCGCGCTCACCAAGCATCGCGCCTGCAACGCCTGGTTCCAGGACGACCACATCCGCTACTGGAACGACGTGCACATCGGGATGGCGGTCGCGGTGGACGACGGGCTCATCACGCCGGTGATCCGCGACGCGGACCGAAAGGCGTTGCTCGACATCGGCCGCGAAGCGCGGGAGCTCGCTGAGAAGGCGCGTAGCCGCCGGCTCCAGCCGAACGACTACACGGGGTCGACGTTCTCGGTCTCGAACCTGGGGATGTTCGACATCGACCAATTCACGGCCGTGATCAACCCGCCCGAGGCGGGGATCATCGCGGTGGGAGCGATCACGTCGAAGCCGGTCGTCGCGGACGGCCAGATTGTGCCGCGCCGGCGCATGCGCATCACCATGAGCTGCGACCACCGCGTGATCGACGGGGCGACGGGGGCCGCGTACTTGAAGACTCTGAAAGAGATGCTGGAGAACCCGCTGGCGATGCTGTTGTGATTGGGAGGGGGGAAACGGTGGCGAGTCAATTTGACGTGATCATCCTAGGTGGGGGGCCGGCCGGCTACGTCGCGGCGATCCGCTCCGCGCAGCTCGGCATGAGCACCGCGGTGATCGAGCGGGACAAGCTCGGTGGGGTATGCGTGAACATCGGCTGCATCCCCACCAAGGCGCTGCTCCACTCGGCCTACATCGCGAAGCTGCTGCGGGAGGCGAAGGAGTTTGGGGTCGACGCCGGCAGCGTCAAGACCGATTACGGCGTCGCGATGCAGCGTTCCCGCCGTGTCAGCGACCAGAACTCGAAGGGCGTCGAGTTCCTGATGAAAAAGAACAAGGTCACGGTCGTGAAGGGCAGCGGAGTGCTCCAGCCCGGACGCAAGGTGAAGGTCGGGAGCGACGTCCACGAAGCGCGAAAGGCGGTCATCATCGCGACGGGATCGCGCGTGAAGGGCCTGCCGCAGATCGGGCTGGAGATCAACAAGACGACCGTCATCTCCTCGGACGAGGCGCTGTTTCTCGAGAAGGCCCCGGCCACTCTCGCGATCATCGGCGCCGGCGCCGTGGGCATGGAGTTCGCCGACATCTTCAGCGCCTTCGGGACACAGGTGACGCTGATCGAGGCGCTCCCCCGCATCCTGCCGCTGGAGGACGCCGAAGCGTCGGATGCCCTGGCGAAGAGCTACAAGAAGCGCGGCATAGAGGTGATCGCCGGCGCCAAGGTCAAAAAGGGGACGTCCGCCAAGGACAAGGTGACGCTCGAAGTCGAAGCGAACGGCGCGACCCGGAAGATCGAGACCACGGCGGTGCTGATGGCGGCGGGTCGCGCGGTGAACGTGGAGGACATCGGCCTGGCGGAGTGCGGCGTCCAGGTGACCGAGCGGGGCTTCATCAAGGTCGATCCGGGACTCCAGACAACGGCGCCGGGCTATTACGCCATCGGCGACGTGGCCGGTCCGCCGATGCTCGCCCACAAGGGAATGCGGGAGGGCGTGACGGTCACCGAGCTCATCGCGGGCAAGAAACCGCACGCGATCAAGTACGATAACGTGCCCAGCGTGACGTACTGCCACCCCGAGGTGGCCAGCATCGGCCTCACCGAGGACCAGTGCAAGGAACGGAAGCTCGAGTACGTGGCCGGCCGGTTCCCGTTCTCGGCGAACGGCCGGGCGCGTGGAACGGGCGAGACCGAGGGCTTTGTGAAGGTCCTGCGCGACAAGCAGTACGGCGAGATCCTGGGCGCCCACATCGTAGGCGGGCACGCGTCCGAGATCATCCATGAGCTGGCGGTGGCGCGGGAGAATGAATACACCGTGGAAGAGGTCGAGCTGGCGATTCACGCGCACCCGACGATGTCCGAGGCGGTGGCCCAAGCCGCGCTCGATTCGCTCGGTCGAGTGGTGGACATGTGAAAGACCCGCTCGCGATCGGCCTCGGCGCCCTGGCGTGCGGCACGGGACTTGGCGGGGGCACCATCGTGACCGCGCTCGTCATCGTGCGCACACTAGAGCGCCACGTCAGCGCCTCGAATTACCAGGAAAGCGGTGCCGATCCGGTGCTCGCGGGAACACTCGCCGGCCTCGCGCTCGGCGCCACCTTCGGGTGGCGCCGCAGTCGCTGGCTGGACAACCTGTGGCAGCGCGGCGTGATCGCCGTTCTATCGGCCGTCGGAGCGCTGCTGCTCGGCTTCATCGCGTGGCCGATCGATCGCCTGCTCGGCGTCGCCGGTCTGGCGGTGTGGGGAATCGCGGGCTTCGCGCTCGGTGGCGCGGGCAGCGCGTGGGCCGTAAAGGGCAGCCGAGACGACGCGCTAAAGGATCAAGAGTGACCGGGCGGACCATTGACGTGATCGAGGCCGGCCTCGTGCCCTACGGAGAGGCGCTCGAGTGGCAACGGTCCCTGGCACAGGCGCGGCTCGAGCGCCGGTTGCAGCACGACGTCCTGCTGCTGCTCGAGCACCCCCCCGTGGTCACCCTGGGCCGGACCTCGCACGCCGCGCACCTGCTCCGGCCGGACGGGTTGGAGGTGTTCGAAGTGGAGCGCGGCGGCGACGTCACCTTCCACGGCCCCGGCCAGCTCGTCGGCTACCCGATTCTCGACCTCACCGGCTACCGCCCCGACCTGCACTGGTACCTCCGCACCGTCGAGCAGGCGTTGATCGAGGCGCTCGCGGAGTTGGGGATTCCCGCCACCCGGCGCCAGGGCTACACCGGGGTGTGGACGAGCGATGGCGAGCGCAAGCTCGCCAGCATCGGCGTGCACGTGAAGCAGTGGGTCACGTGGCATGGATTCGCGCTCAATGTGAGCACCGATTTGTCGCACTTCGAGCGCATCGTCCCGTGCGGGATTCCGGGGGTCGTGATGACGTCGGTCGAGCGCGAAGGAGGAAAGGGGGTGGGGGAAGGGTCGCTGTGGGATCACACCATCGCTGCCGTGCTTGGGGGGTTCGGGCGGGCGTTTGGGGCGGAGCTCCGCCCCGCCCTTGCGGTGACTGCCCGCTGAAGCGGATGCCCAGCCTCACCCGCCTCGTCGTCCCGCTCGCGCTCGCCCTCCCGACTACCCTGCTCGCCCAGGCGCGCACCCCCACCCCCGCCGCGTCGCTCGATTCAGCCCGCGCCCGGCTCGCGCAAATCGACGGCACGGTTGAGGTCTCCGCGCTCGACAGCGCGGTCCTGGTGCGGCGAGACCGGTGGGGCGTGCCGCACATCTACGCCAAGACCCAACACGATCTCTTCTTCGCTCAGGGCTATGTCGCCGCGCAGGACCGGCTCTGGCAAATGGAGATGTGGCGGCGCATCGGCGAGGGGCGCCTCGCGGAGGTGATCGGCCCATCCGCCGTGCAGCGTGACCGCTTCGCGCGCCTGCTCAAGTACCGCGGCGACATGCGGCTCGAGTGGGCGAGCTATGCGCCGGATGCCCGCGAGATCGTGCGGGCATTCGTGGACGGCGTGAACGCCTACATCGCCGCCGTGCGCGCCCACTCGCCGATCGAGTTCACGTTGCTCGGCATCGGTCCGGAGCCCTGGGGCTACGAAGTGCCGCTCCAGCGGATGGCGGCAATCGCCATGACGGGCAACGCGCTGGACGAAGTGGCGCGGGCCCGCCTGGTCCATCTCATCGGCGTCGAGCGCGCGGAGATGCTATGGCCCACCGATCCCCCGCGCAGGCTCGACCCCGTGCCCGGGCTCACCCTGGACGACCTCGACCTCGGGGCCGCCGCGCAGGCCTACGGCGACGTGGGCTATCGGCGCATCGAGGGATCCAACAATTGGGTGGTGAGTGGCGCCCGGACCGCGAGCGGGAAGCCGCTACTGGCGAACGACCCGCACCGCACGATTGGGCTCCCGTCGCTCCGCTACCTCACCCATCTCATCGGGCCGGGATGGAACGTGATCGGCGCGGGCGAGCCCGCGCTGCCGGGGGTGGCTGCCGGCCACAATGAACGCGTCGGCTTCGGGTTCACCATCGTCGGCATGGACCAGCAGGACGTGTACGTCGAGCAGGTGGCACCGTGCGAAGATGGGAGCGGCCGCTGCTACCGCACGCGCGGCGCCTGGCTCCCGGTGCGGGTGGTCGTGGACACGATCCGGGTCAAGGGCGAGGCACCCCGGGTCGTGCGGCTCGAGTTCACCCAACACGGGCCCATCGTGGCGGAGGACACGGCCCGTGGTCGCGCTTTCGTCGTGCGGTTCGTCGGCAGCGAGCCGGGGACGGCCGGCTACCTGGCGCAGCTCGCCGTCGATCGCGCGCGAGACTGGCCCGGCTTCCTCTCCGCCGCCGCGCGCTGGAAGCTCCCGACCGAGAACCTGGTGTACGCGGACGTGGATGGAAACATCGGCTGGATCGCGGCGGGGCTGATGCCGGTGCGCAGCTGGTCGGGGCTGCTGCCGGTGTCGGGAGACGGAGGGTACGAGTGGCAGGGGTTCCTGCCGGTGGCCCAGCTGCCGCAGGTCTACAACCCCACGCGCGGCATGATCGTGACGGCGAATAACAACATCTTGCCGCCCGGCTACACCAAGCCGCTCAACTACGAATGGGCGGCGCCCTATCGCGCCCAGCGCATCGCGGACGTGCTGCGCGGCAGCACCCGCCTCACGGTGGCGGACTGCGAGCGGCTGCAGCACGATGAATACTCCCTTCCGGCATCGCAGCTCGTCCCGGTCCTTGTCGCCGCCGCCGGGCGGCGCAGCATGGCCGATCGCCCCGAAATCCAGGCGCTCGCCGCCTGGAACTACCTGATGTCGCGCGATCAGGCATCCCCATTGCTGTACGAGGCGTGGCTCGGCGCGCTGCAGACGCGTCTCGAGCGGGCACGCGCCGGCGCCGCCGCCGGCGTCGTGCGACTAGAGTTGCCGACGGTCGTGCGCTGGCTGCTCACGCCGGACTCGACGCTTGGCCCGAAGCCGGAGGCGGCGCGGGATTCGCTCGCCCTCGCGGCGTGGGACGACGCCCTCCGCGAGATCTCGACGCGGCTGGGCCCGGACCGCGCGGCGTGGTCGTGGGGAGCGCTGCATCGCGCGGGTTTCCGCCATCCGCTTGCGGCAGCGTTCGATCTGCCGTCCGTCCCGCGCGGTGGCGATGCCCACACCGTCAATGCCACCGGTGGGCCGGACTACCGGCAGGCCTACGGGGCCTCCTATCGGGAGATCCTCGATCTCGCCGATTGGGATCGCTCGGTGGCCACCAGTGTGCCCGGTCAATCCGGCCAGCCGGGGAGCCCCTACTACGGTGACCTGCTGCCGCTGTGGGCCGAGGGCCGCTACTTCCCGCTGGCGTACTCCCGAGCGCGGGTCGAGCGTGAGACGGCGCACATACTCACGCTGCTGCCGCGGCCGACGTCGCAGTGAGCGACCCGCTCCCGCCGGGCCAAGTCCTCACCACCAAGTGGCCGGTGCTGCACTACGGTGACGTGCCGCAGGTCGACACCCGCACGTGGACGTTCGACGTCTCTGGGCTCGTCGAGCGGCCGTTCACGCTGACGTACGACGAGCTGCTGGCGCTGCCACGCAAGACCGTGCAGTGCGACATGCATTGCGTCACGCGCTGGAGCAGGCTGGACAACACTTTCGAGGGCGTCCCGGTCCGGCTGCTGCTCGAGCGCGCCGGCGTGAAGCGGGAGGCAAAGTACTGCCTGGTGCTCGCGGAGCAGGGCTTCACCACTAACTTGCCGCTCGCCGACCTCGACCGAGACGAGAATCTCATCGCGCTGAAGTGGCACGGCGACTGGCTCACACCGGAGCACGGCTGGCCGGCACGGCTGCTCGTGCCGCACCTCTACTTATGGAAGAGCGCGAAGTGGGTGCGCGGGTTGGAACTGCTCGAGCAGGACATTCCCGGTTTCTGGGAGCAGAACGGCTATCACATGCGGGGCGACCCCTGGAAGGAGGAGCGGTACGGGGGCCGCGGGCTGACGCAGCACGAGATCAATCGGCTGCGCAATCTCAGCAAGAAGAGTCGTTAGGCGGTTGCGCCGGGCCTATCGCCTCAGCGCCCGTCCTCTGCGCCCCTCGCCCCGAGCAGCTCGTAGAATCGGCGGAAGACCTTGATCCCGTCCCACAACTGCTTCAGGTCGAGTTTCTCGTTGGGCGCATGCAGGCGATCGTCGGGGAGGCCGATGCCGGTGAGGATCACCGCCGCCCCGCCCTTGCCGAGCGCCGGGACGACCGGAATCGAGCCGCCCGCCCGGGCCGGCACCGTGCCGCGACCCACGACTTCGCGGAATGCCTGATCGAGCAGCTTGAAGGCGGGGTGCGTGACCTTCACGGTCGCGGGGTCCGCGCCATGCAGGAACTTGACGCTCGCCTGGACGTACTTGGGCGCGAATCGCCTGACGGCGGCCGCCAGCTGGCGCTCCACCGTCTTGAGCTTCTGATTGGGCACGAGCCGCAGGCTCACCTTCGCCGTGGCTTCGGCGGGGATCACGGTCTTCGCACCGTCCGCGGTGAAGCCCCCCATGATGCCGTGGATTTCCAAGGTGGGGAGCGCCCACAGGCGCTCCAGGACGGAGTGCCCCTTGAGCCCCGTGAGGGCGCGGGCTTGCACGCGGTGCTTCAGGAACTCGCCGTCCTTGAACGGCAGGCTCTTCCAGGTCGCGAGCTCCGCCTTGGTCGGGCGGCGCACCGCGCCGTACAGACCGGGAACCTGGATCTTCCCGTCGGGGGTCTTGAGCCGCGCGAGCAGTCGCACCAGCTCTTCGTGCGCGTTGGGCGCGGCGCCGCCGAATTCACCGGAGTGGAGATCCGACTTGGCGGTGCGCACCGTGATTTCGGCGTAACACAGGCCGCGCAGCGTCGTGTAGACGGCGGGCCACTTCGGGGCGATGTAGGACATGTCGGCGATGAGCACGACGTCCGCGCCCGTGCGCTCCGGCTCGCGCCGCAGCAGCTCGAACAGCACGCGGCTGCCGTACTCCTCTTCGCCCTCGATCAGGAAACGGAAGTTGACCGGCGGTCGTCCCGTCGCCTCGATCGCCTTGAGGAGACAGAACACCTGCCCTTTGTCGTCCGCCGCCCCCCGGGCGAACAGCTTGGCGTCGCGCACCGTGGGCTCGAAGGGCGGCGTGGTCCACTCGTCGAGTGGGTCGGGCGGCTGGACGTCGTAATGGCCGTACAGCAGCAGCGTCGGCGCCCCGGGTACGTCCGGTCCGACGCCCCACACGACCGGATGGGTGCCGCTCGCCAGGAACTGTACCTCGCGGCAACCCAGCCGCCGCAGTTCGCCGGCGACCCACTCCGCCGCGGCGCGACAATCGGCGTTGTGCGCCGGGAGGGTCGAGACCGAAGGGATGCGGAGGAAATCCGTCAGCTCGCGGAGCAAGCGATCCGTGTCCATCGCGCGGGAAATCTAGGGGCGCCGGGTGCGGCTAGCCAGCGACCGGGCAGGGCATATATTCGTCCCGGCCATGCGCACCACCGCGTCGTACGAGCTGTTCCCGGACGCGCCAAGCGAGCGAGCGATGGCCCGCGCACGCTACCTCGCCCGGGAGGGACGGATCGCCGACGCGGAGAAGGCCTACCGCGAAGTCCTGGCCGTCCATCCCGATCTCAAGCCGTGCTGGGCCGAGTGCTTCGAGTTGCTGCGGCGCCAAGGGCGCCGCGAGGACGCGCTGCACCTCGCCGAGGGGGCGCTTGCGCAGTTCGGCGACGCGGCGTTCCCGCTCGCGCTCAAAGGCGCGGCGCTGATCGAGCTCGACCGCTACCGCGAGGCCATCGCCGTGCTGGAGCAGGCGGTGGAGTACGATCCCGACCTCGCGCTCGTGTGGCACGAGCTGGGGTACGCCGCGTTCCGGCTGGGCGACAAGAACCGAGCGCTACTCGCGCTCGACCGCGCGTTCGCGCTCGAGCCGCACACTGAGACGCTGCGGCTGCGCGGGCGCATCCTTCGGGACGCCGGCCGCTACCAGGCGGCCGAGGTCGCCTACGAGGGGGCCGCGCAGGCAGCGGAGCACGCCGAGCAGCGCGAGGCGGCGGAGCGGGAGATCCTGGTCACCCGCCGCTACGCCTTCTATGCACCGCGGCGGCCGGAGGACCTCGCGCCTGCCGAGCGCTGGTTCGCCGAGACGGGCAGCGTCGTGCTGGCCGCCGCGGCGGGGGGGGACGTCCCGGACGACGCGACCTTGGTACACGCGTTCCTCGACCTCGCAAGCGATTCCGGCTGGCGGTTCGGCCAGGTCGTGACGGTGGGACCCGCGCTCCCGGCGTGGCAAGCGCTGGCCGAAGAGCTACGGCTGCCGCTCAGTGGCCGCGCGGCGTTCGACCCCGAGGCGGTACCGCTGGTCGTGGCGCAGCGCCCGCTCCCCGGCGACGCGGGCTGGAGCGCGCTCCCCAGCGCCGTGGCCCGGGGCGGCGCCGGGCTCGTCTTCGTGCTCGAGCAGGCCGCCGAAGACACCGCAGTGACCGGGGCGGACGTGATCGGCGTGCTCTCGGACGCCGGCCGCCGCCACGCCCGCGGCATCAACGTCGCCCACGCGCTGTCCGAAGCGCAGCATCCGGCGGCCCGCTGGGCCGGTCGCCGCCTGAAACCCTGACCAGCAGGGAGGTTCCTTGACCGCACCCGCCGGTCCCCGCGCGATGTCGGGGAGGGCCATCGTCGAGAGTCAGTTCGAACGCGCCGCCAACCTCATCAACCTCGCGCCGCCAACCTCATCAACCTCGAGCAGTACATGCGCCGCATCCTGATGTCCCCGTTCCGCGAGGTCCAGGTCGAGGTGCCGGTGCGGATGGACGACGGCCGCATCGAGGTGTTCACCGGGTACCGCATCCAGCACAACGGCGCGCGCGGACCATGCAAGGGGGGGATCCGCTACCACCCCGAGGCGGACCACGACGAGGTGCTGGGCCTCGCGACGATCATGACATGGAAGACGGCGCTGATGGACATCCCGTTCGGCGGCGCGAAGGGCGGCGTGACGGTGGACCCGAAGAAGCTCTCCAAGCTCGAGCTGGAGCGCCTCACCCGGCGCTTCACGCAGCGCATCTCCATCGTGCTCGGGCCGTACCGCGACGTCCCGGCGCCGGACGTGAACACCAACGCCCAGGTGATGGCCTGGATCCTGGACGAGTACTCGAGCCGCCACGGCTATACGCCGGCCGCGGTGACCGGCAAGCCCGTCTCGCTGGGCGGATCGCTGGGACGTGAGGAGGCCACGGGCCGGGGGGTGATGTACGTGATGATGGAGTACGCCCGGGACTTCGGAATCGCGCTCAAAGGAAGCCGGGTCGTGATCCAGGGGTTCGGCAACGTCGGCGGTCACCTGGCACGGCTGCTCCACGCGGAGGCGGGCGTGCGAGTCGTGGCCGTGTCGGATGTGAACGGCGGCGTCGCGAACGACAAGGGGCTCGACATCCCGGCGCTGCTGGCGCACACCGCGACCCGGCGGCCCGTCGCCGAGTTCCCGGGCGGCACGGCGATCACGAACGAAGCGTTGTGGACGATCCCGTGCGACTGGCTCGTCCCCGCCGCGCTGGGCGGCGTGATCACCAAAGAGGCGAACGCGCGCACCATCGACTGCAAGGTCGTCGTCGAGGGCGCCAACGAGCCGACCACGCCGACGGCCGACCGGATCCTCGAAGAGCGCGGCATCGCGGTGATCCCCGACTTCCTCGCGAACGCGGGCGGCGTGACCGTCAGCTACTACGAATGGTCGCAGAACCTGCAGCAGTACCGCTGGACCCATGAGCAGGTCAATCGCGAGCTCCACGCCACGATCACCAAGGCATACGTCGGCGTGCGGGACCTCGCGAAGCAGCGGGGCGTGACGTTTCGGACGGCGGCGTATGCGATCGCGCTGCAGCGGGTGGCGGAGGCGGAGCGGCTGAGGGGGAACTAGTCGGCCGGCAGCCCGGGCCTCGAATACAGCGCCTGGTAGGGATCCTGCCCCGGCTGCGTGAACACGCGCAGCTGGATGGCGCGGATCGTCTCGGCCAGGTTCGCGCCCGAGTGGACGTAGATCTCCTCGAACAGGTTGAGGTTCATCCGGTAGAGGCGCTGGGCGATGACGACGGCGTTGTTGAGCGGCGCACGCGCGAACCAGCGCCAGTCGTAGGTCTCGAGCGACTGACCCACCGGGCCCGTCAGCTGCGCCCGCGCCCAGCCGAACAGCGTCGCCCGCACGCGCGCCAGCTCGGGCCCCGACAACGGCTGCGTATACGCCGAGTCGAGGCGCCGGGCCAGCTCGGCCCAGAGCACGTCGAGCGTGCGCTCGTCGCGCCACCGCGCCGCGGCGCGCTTTGCGTCGGGAGCGTCTGCGCGCGATCGGAAGAACGCCTCGGCACCGCGATACCCCACGAAGCTCGCGAAGCTCTCGTTGAAGGGCGTCTGACTCTTCAGGTACAGCGTGTTGTGCGCCAGCTCGTGGATCACCGTCGCGACGAGCTCCATCGTGTCGCGCTCCATGATGGTGGAGAGCAACGGGTCGCTGAAGTAGCCCAGCGTCGAAAAGGCACCGGCCGGCCGGAGATAGGTGTCGTACCCCTCCCCCTCAAGGTCTCGGGCGGCGCGACGCGCCTGGTCGAAGTTGAAGAACCCCTTGTACGGCACGGTGCCCACGATGGGGTAGTGCCAGGTGTACGCGCGCAGCCGATCCGCCCGGCTGGCCGAGAGCACGAGCAGCAGGGTGTCGCGCCCCACCTCCACGTACGTCGTGTAGGTGTCGCCCGCCAGGAGCTTGAGCGAATCCGCTGCGTAGGCGCGGGCTGCGAGCACGAGCGCGAGCCGCTGGCGCAGCGCGGCTGGAATCTTGGGGTCGCTCACCAGCCGGGCGATCGAGCGCCGCGCCAGGAGGATGCGCACCTCCTCGACTCCGGCCCGCGCGAGATAGCGAGCGTCATCGCTCAGCAGCAGCGTCAGCGCGAGCAGCGCTGGAACACCGATCAACACCCAGCGCAGCAGCCGGCGGGCCACGCGGCCCCAGCGTGGCGTGGCGCGCTCGGTCAGGGCGTCCATCGCAACCCCAATCGGTGCGTGCCGCTCCGGCCGACGGCCGTGTGGTAAGCGTAGTCGATGTGCAACCGGCCAAGCTCCAGCCCGGCGCCGTAGGAGAAGGGGGAGGCATCGGTGGAGACGGAGTGGCCGGCGTAGCCCACCCGACCTACGATGCCGGTGCCGCGCGTCACCACACCACCCTCCACACCCACGATCAGGAACGCGGCGGCCCCCCCCGCGGGCCACTGCCCCTCGAGCGTGGTCAGCAGCCGATACGCCCCCTGGGGATCGACGTAGTTCATCGTCAGCCCCGCACGGGTGCGCCGGGTGAGGCTTGCGCCGCCCCCGAGGTCTCCACCGAGGTTCTGTACGCTCGCCCCGAACGCCATCAGGTCGAAGACCGCGATCGCGACTCCCACGTCGCCCGCCCAGGCATCAACGGTCGCACCGGCGAGCGTCTCGCGAACGTACTTGACGGAGGTGCCCACAGCGAAGAGGCTCGTCCGAAACACCAGCGACGAGAGGCCCAGCAGGTCCGTGGCGTGCAGCAGGACTCCCGAGGTGTCGCGCGCGGCCGCGCCAAACCCCCAGGACAGCCGCCCCGCCCGCAGGGCCAGGGCGCCCGACGCGACGGCGCTGCCGCCCGCAAAATGCTGGTACCCGCCTTCGACCGAGAGATGGCGAATGGTAGCGATGCCGGCGGGGTTCGAGAAGACGGCACCCGCGTCGCCCACGAGCGCCGCGCCCGCCCCGCCGAGTCCCGCGGCGCGGGTCGAGCCCGGAAGGCTCTCCCAGGCGCCGCCTCCAGATTGGCCGGCGAGTGAGGATACCAATACAGCGTGGAGGACGAGCGTGGAGGAGGTCCTCAACGCATCTCCTTCACGTCACTTGTCATTGAATTCGAATGACGGTCAGCCGCGGCGCGAGCGATGCCCTGAGCGCCCGGCCCGAGGCGTCGCTGAACAACAAAGTGAATCCAGGAGCGCCAGCGCCTTGCTGGGCGCGGAAGTACATCCCCGACCCAGCGCGCAGCACGTCGCTCAAGTTCAGGGTGCTCCCGGCGCCGACGCCTGGTACGAGCGTAAGGCTAGGGGGAATGCCGGTGTTCGGGGGAGCCCCGGTGCGCGGATCCGGGCACCTGCCGCGCAGCAGTGGATAGTCCGTCCGGAACCGCCACATCTTGTATTGCAGCTCGGGCGGGGTCGCGAAACCCGGGAGATCGGAGACCCAGTTCGCCAGTGCCCAGCCCTCGACCAACCGCTCGAACACCTGTCCGGTCTGCGTTGCCACATTCTGTGGGCCGCTCAGGCTCGTGACGTCGAGCTTGCGGGTGAATGCACTGCGCTGCGCGAACGACGTATCCGTCGAGTACTGGTCGATCAAGTAGCGCAGGAACAGCCAGTACGCGCCGCGGTTCGCTAGCGCGCCTATCCCGCTCGTGTCCACCAGGAAGTGGGTCTGCGGCGCCTGGAAGTACTGGGCCGAGTTGTACACGTCGCCGAACACGAAGGTGCAGTACGTCGCGGTGTCCCCCGGGAGAAAGCTGCGACCACCCAGCTCTTCGGCGTAGTGCGACAACGCCTCGTTGAGCCACAGGATCTCAGCCTCTTTGCCGCCCTGGAGCACATGGTGGTTGTAGCTGATCATGTGCTGGAACTCGTGTATGAACGTGACGGGCACGAGACTCTTGACCCCCGCGACCGTGTGCGCGCAGCTCTTGAGCGTGGGCGCGGGGTCAGGGACGATCGAATAGAAGATCTCGCCGTTGTTGTACATCGGCCCGTAGAACGGGTCGATGTCCGCCCCGAAGAAGTATCCGGCGACGAAGCCCTTGTTAGCGCAGTCGGTGGCCGTTACCAGCTCGTTCACCCGGTTGGTCATCAACACGATCACGACGCCGTTGTGATCGATATCGGACTCCCGCCCGAAAGCGATTGTGTCGATTTTGTAGAGCTGCGTGTCGAATACCGCCCGCAGTGCGTCGAGGTCAGCTTGGGACAGGCCGGGCTTAGGCGCGGCGGTGTCGACGTAAATCGCGATGTGCTGGCCGATCTTCATCAGCGCGGCATCGACTGTCGGTAATGTCTTGCAGGCGAGGTCGCCGCAAACCTTGAACGAGTTGATCATGCCGGAGTCTGCGGGAGTCAACGGCCTCCTGGGCGGTGGAGACGCTTGTGCTGCCGCGGGCGCTGTTGGCGGGGCTCCGGGCGCCAGTTGCGGTCGCTGCGGCAGGGGATAAGTGCGATTCCGCTCCGCTTGCCGCAGGAACAGATGGAACTGCTCGGCCGGACCGAGCGCGGCAGCAGAGGCCTCGGGTGCCGTGACAAGGGTCGCGATCGCGGACGGCCCCAGGGCGCCCCCTTGCAGCTTGAAGCTCTGCGTGTCGTTGGGCGTCCCGCTGGCCGACTGGGGGACGAGCAGGTACTCCGTCGCGGACGCGCTGGCGGGGAACACGATGCAGCCCGAGACCGGGCCGGGATCTATGGACTGATAGACCCCGATGGCGAGGGCGAGTGGCGTCCCCGATGTGCAGGGGGGCAGTGGTGGGCCGAGATCATGGCTGCTGCCACACGCCGCCAGGACCGACGCCAGTCCCGCTAGCCCCCCCAGCCCCCCCAACCCCCCCAAGAGCCGCTTCGCCACCATGTGTGCCCTCCCCCTCCCCGGCTTCCCCGGCCCGAACGAGCGCCTGGCGGAAACAGATTGGTCCGGCTACCTCGTGGACTCCAATCATCGCTACGACGAGGGTTTCGACGAGGGTTTCGAGCGAGACCCCCCACTCCGGGAACGCCCGCCGCGCCAACTGCGCCAGCGCCAGCGCCCAACCGGCCTGAGATATAAGGCCCAACCAGCCCTCGCGGGCAAGGACTGGCGTCACGTCGGGGTGGCGGCCGGCCCAGAGCAGGCCGTAGCGCAAGCTCACGATCCGCAGGCCGATCAGCAGCAACACCCAGGGCCAGAGCTGCGCCAGCGCGCCAAGCTGCAGCGCCGCCCCGGTGAGGGTGAAGAACACTAGATACGCCGGCACTGAGGCGTGTTTCAGCTGGCTACGCACCCGCTCCCCCTCGCGCGAGAAGTTTGCGAGATAGAAGCCGGCGGCGAGAGCGATGAGCCCGGGTTCGAGATGTAGCGCGCGTGCGATCTCGCTTGTCAGGAGCGCGGCCGCGACGAGCAGCAGGGCCGTGCGTCGCTGCCCGAGGTGCAGGTATTGGCCAAGCAAATAGCCCACCACGATCCCCACGGTGAGCGAACCCACGAGCTCGAGCCCGGCGACCCCTGCGACCCCGAGCTTCACGGCGCCGGGGCTCACCAGGGGCTTGGAGACCAGGAGCACCAGCGTGAACAGGACCCCGACGGCAAGGTCCTGCGCGACCGTCACGCCGAGCAGCGAGCGAGCGAACGGCCCGCGCGCGTCCAGCTCGCCCATCATGGCCGTCGTGACGACAGGCGAGGCCGCGGCGGCCAGCGTGCCGAGCACGAGCGCCACGGCAAGGCGGTCGTGCCACGACTGGTGCGTCGCGATCGGCAGCCAGGGGCTCACCGACCAGGCCACGAGCGTGACCACGACAAACGGGAACGCCACCGCACCGGTGGTGAGCCGCAGCAGCGCCGTGCGGCCGGCGCGCAACGCCGCGAGGGTCAGCTCCGCTCCCGCGGCGAGCGCGATCAGGGCCAGCCCTGCGTCCGCGAGAAACTGGAGGGCTTGCAGCTCGTCCGCTCGGACGAGGCGGAGCCACGCCGGTCCGGCGCCGAAGCCGATCAACAGATAGCCGAGGATGCGCGGCACGCGCACGCGCCGCGCCACCTCGCCGCCGACGAGCGCGGCGAGGAGCAGGAATCCGAGCGCGAGCGTCGCTCGCGCTTCGAGCGGCCCGCCCGCGGTGACCCGATGCAACAGAGCCATCACGAGAGCCAGCGCGCCCAGGCTCGTGACCCAGCGCATGGGCCGCAAGATATTCGCCCACGGGATTTTGACAATGCGCGCAGGCGCCGATATTTTCAGCAGGTGCCCCCTCCCCCTGCTGCCTCGCAGCCCCACCATTGGATTGAGGCCGTGCGCTTCGGGGACGATGGACTCGTCCCCGTCGTCGCTCAGAGCGCGCTCGCGGGCGAGGTCCTCATGCTCGCCTACGCCGACCGCGAAGCCCTGCAGCGCACCAGCGACACCGGCCAGGCCCACTACCGCAGCCGTTCGCGCGGCGGGCTGTGGCGCAAGGGTGAGACCTCGGGCCACGCGCAGGCGGTGCGGGAGGTGCGCGTGGACTGCGACGGAGACGCGGTGCTCTACGTGGTACGCCAGCAGGGCCCGGCGTGCCACACCGGTGCGCCCACGTGTTTCGGGGAACCGACCGGCGGCACGCTCACGCGGCTCGCCCGCACGGTGGCCGAGCGGGCGCGCGACAAGCCGGCGGGCTCGTACACGGCCGAGCTGCTCGACGCTGGGGTCGCGAGGATCGCCCAGAAGGTCGGCGAGGAGGCGGTCGAGACCGTGGTGGCCGCCACCAGTGAGGACCTGTCCCGTCTCGCGAGCGAGGCGGCGGACCTGTTGTATCATCTATTAGTGCTGCTCGAAGCCAAGCATCTCCCCCTCGATCGGGTGCTCGAGGAGCTCGACGCCCGAGCCCGCTAGGGTCATGCCGTTCGTCCACCTCCACACGCACAGCGAGTACTCTCTCCTCGACGGCGCCAACCGGATCCCCGACCTGCTCGACCGGATCCGGACGTTGGGGATGGACTCGCTGGCGATCACCGATCACGGCAACCTGCACGGCGCCTGGCAGTTCTACTCCGAAGCGAAGAGCCGCGGCGTCCGGCCGATCCTGGGCTTCGAGGCCTACCTCGCGTTCGGGAGCCGGCACAAGCGCGAGAGGCCGGTCGACGCCCCGGCCGCCTACTCGCATCTCGTGCTGCTCGCGAAGAACCGCACCGGCTATCGCAACCTGATCAAGCTCTCCTCCATCGGTTTCCTCGAGGGCTACTACCGGCGGCCGCGGATCGACCGGGAAGCGCTGGAGCAGCACAAGGAGGGTTTGATCGGGCTCGCGGCGTGTCTCTCGGGGGAGATCGCGCTCTATCTGCGGCAGGGGAACGAGGAGGCCGCGAAGGCGAGCGCCCGGTATTTCGCGCAGCTGTTCGGCAAGGACGGCTTCTGGCTCGAGGTCCAGGACCACGGCCTCGCGGAGGAGAAGGTGGTGTCCGCCGGGATGTTCCGCCTCGGGCAGGAGCTGGGTCTCCCGGTCCTGGCGACGAACGACGCGCACTACTTGAAGAAGGACGACGCCGAGGCGCACGACGTGCTGCTCGCCATCGGCACCGGCAAGGACCTGGATGACCCGAACCGGTTCCGCTTCTTCGGTCAGGAGAGCTACGTCAAGTCGGAAGCGGAGATGCGGCCGCTCTTTTCGGAGCACCCGCAGGTACTGGCCGAAACCGCACGCGTGGCCGAGCTGTGCGAGTTCGACTTCGAGAAGCGCTACTTCCTGCCGCAGTATCCCCGCCCCGCGGAATTCGCGAGCGACAACGACCTGCTCGTGCACCTCGCGCGGGCCGGGGCGCGGGAGCGCTACGGCGACCCGCTGCCCGCCGCGGTGGAGCAGCGTCTCGCCTACGAGCTCGACGTCATTCAGCGCACCGGATACGCCGGCTATTTCCTCATCGTGTACGACCTGATCAAAGCGGCGCGCGATCGCGGCATTCCCACCGGACCGGGGCGGGGCTCGTCGGCGGGCTCGCTGGTCGCCTACGCGCTGGGGATCACCGCGGTGGATCCCCTCAAGTTCGATCTCCTGTTCGAGCGGTTCTTGAACCCCGAGCGCGTCTCGATGCCGGACATCGACCTGGACTTCTGCTTCGAGCGCCGCAGCGAGGTGATCGAGTACGTGCGTGCCCGCTACGGGCGCGAGTCGGTGGGCCAGATCATCACCTTCGGGACGTTGAAGGCCCGCGCCGCCTTCCGCGACGTCGCCCGCACGCTGCGGGTCGAGATGGGAGACGTGGATCGCATCACCAAGCTGATTCCCTCAGGGCCGGCATTCGCCTTGACGCTGGCGGAGGCGGCCGAGAAGGTTCCGGAGGTGAAAGCCGCCGCCGCGCAAGACGAGCGGATTCGCAAAGTGTTGAACCTGGGCGCGCGCATCGAAGGCCTCGCCCGCCACGCGTCCGTCCATGCGGCCGGCCTGGTGATCGCGCCCGGGCCGCTCGCCGACTACGTGCCCGTGTGCATCGCCCCGCAGGACACGGACGCGATCATCACGCAGTACGACATGGTCTCGCTCGAGCAGGCCGGGATGCTGAAGATCGACCTGCTCGGCCTCAAGACGCTGACCGTGATCCACGACGCCGTCCAGATGATCCAGGAGCGCCACGGCGTGGCCGTCGATCCCGCCACGCTCGATCTCGAGGATGCCGCGGTGTACGAGCTGCTGCGCTCGGGGCGGACGGCCGGCGTGTTTCAGTTCGAGTCCCCGCTCGCCACCGATTGCCTGCGGAACATGAAGTGCGACCGGTTCGACGACCTGGTGGCGACCAACGCGCTGATGCGCCCCGGCCCGCTCGACTCGGGGATGCACCTGGTCTTCATCCGCCGGAAGCGGGGCGACGAACCGGTGCGCTACCCCCACGCTGCGCTGCGGGACGTGCTCGAGCCCACGTACGGGGTGATCGTCTACCAGGAGCAGGTGATGCGCATCGCCAACGTCCTCGCCGGCTACAGCCTCGCCGAGGCCGACGTGCTCCGCAAGGCGGTGGGGAAAAAGGATAAGGAGCTGCTGCAACGGGAGCTGGGCCCGTTCGTCGAGCGCGCCGTGGCGCGTGGGCACGACCGCCGCACGGTGGAGGACATCGCCGCGCAGATCGCGACGTTCGGACGCTATGGGTTCCCCAAGGCGCACTCCGTGGCCTACAGCATCCTGTCGTTCCAAACGGCCTGGCTCAAAGCGCACTACGCCCCCGAGTTCATGTCGGCGTTGTTGTCGTCGGAAATCGGCAACACCGACAAGGTCGTGCAGTACATCAACGAGGCGCGGGAGCTGGGTCTCGAGGTGCTGCCGCCCGACGTGAACGAGTCGGGGTTCAAGTTCACCGTGGTGGGCGACCGCCGCATCCGGTTCGGGCTCGGGGCGATCAAGAACGTGGGCGGCGGGGCGATCGAGTCGATCATCGCGGGGCGACGCGCCGGTGGGCCGTATCGCTCGCTCGTCGACCTGAGCGACCGCATCGATCTGCGGCTGTGCAACAAGCGCGTGATCGAGGCGCTGATCGACTCCGGTGCCTGCGACTCCCTCGGCGGCCACCGCGCGCAGCTGGTCGCGGCGTTGGACCACGCCTTTGCCGAGGCGCAGGCCCGCCAGGCGGAGCGGGACTCGGGCCAGCACCCGTTGTTCGGCGGTGAGACCCCGACCCCCGACCCCCGGGCCCCGCTTCCCGACGTCCCCCCCTGGAGCGAGCACGACCGCCTCGCCCGCGAGAAGGCGGTCCTGGGCTTCTTCATTTCCGGGCACCCCCTCGCCAAGTACCGCGCGGAGGTGGAGCTTTTCGGCAGCCGCACCACCGCCACGCTGAGCCGCTGGAGCGACCAGCGCGTGCGGATCGCGGCGGTCGTCACCGTGGTGAAACGCCAGATCTCGAAGAAGACGGGCGCGGAGTACGCGCGTCTCGTGCTCGAGGACTTCCACGGAACGGCCGAGGCCCTGGTGTTTCCCGAGGCGTGGGCGAAGTTGAACGACCTGATCCGCCCCGACCAGGCGTTGCTGCTCACCGGAGGCCACAGCGCACGGGACCGGGACGAGGAGCAGGCGCCGTTCATTGTAGAGGGAGCCCAATCACTCGAGCAGCTGCGGGCGAACGGGGCAATCGGTGTGGCGTTGGTGTGGTCGCGGGGCGCGCCCCCGCCCCCCGACGCCGCCCGGGCGGTCGCGGCGGTGTGTGCCGCACACCCGGGCCCCTGCCCCGTGCTGCTCGAATGGGCGGATGGAGCGGCCAATGACACCGGCGCCGGCAACGGCGGCCGCAACCCCGGTGATACGGCCCGGCTCCGCAGCCGCTCGCTGCGCGTCGAGGTCGCGGACGACCTGCTGGGGGCGCTGCGCGGACTGCTCGGCACCGACCACGTGCATCTCGTGAGGACGACCTGACCGATGGCGACCCATACCCTGGACTTCGAGCGCCCGCTGCTGGAGCTCGAGCGCCAGATCGAAGAGATGAAGCGTGTCGCCAGCGACACGGCGGTGGACGTGTCGAAGGAGCTCACGGCGCTCGAGCGGAAGCTGGCGGAGCTGCGCGAGGAGATCTACAAGAGCCTGACGCCGATGCAGCGCGTCCAGGTGGCGCGCCACCCCAAGCGCCCCTACACGCTCGACTACGTCAATACCGTCTTCACGGACTTCGTCGAGCTGCACGGCGACCGGCTGTTCCGCGACGACCCCGCGCTGGTGGGCGGCTGGGCCCGGCTCGACGGCATGACGGTGATGCTGATCGGGCACCAGAAGGGCCGTGACACGAAGGAGAACCTGTACCGCAACTTCGGGATGGCCCACCCCGAGGGCTACCGCAAGGCGCTGCGGCTGATGCACCTCGCGGAGAAGTTCGGCGCTCCGGTGATCACGCTGGTGGACACGCCCGGCGCCTACCCCGGGCTCGGCGCCGAGGAGCGCGGGCAGGCCGAGGCGATCGCCCGGAACCTGGTGGACATGGCGACGCTGCGGACGCCCATCATCACCGCCGTGATCGGCGAGGGCGGCTCCGGCGGCGCCCTCGCGGTCGGGCTCGCCGACCGGGTGCTGATGTTCGAGAACTCGGTGTATTCCGTGATTTCTCCTGAGGGCTGCGCGGCGATCCTCTGGAAGGACGCGAGTCAGCGCGAGCGGGCGGCCGAAGCCCTCAAGATCACCGCGGACGACCTGCTCGAGCTCAGCGTGATCGACGAGATCATCCCCGAGCCCCCGGGTGGCGCCCACGCCGATCCCGAAGCCGCGGCCCAGGCCCTGGGGGAGGCGCTGCGCCGCCAGCTGCGCCAGCTCCGCAAGACCAAACTGGAGAAGCTGCTCAAACGGCGGGAGGAGAAGTACCTTTCCATGGGTGCCTTGAGCGAGAAGTGAGTTGACGCCGGTCGTCGAAGTCCGGTTCAAGGGGAACCGTAAGGAATACTTCACTTGGCCGTCCGAGGAGCCGCTCGCGCTGCACGATCCGGTGATCGTGGAGGTCGAGCGGGGCCATGATCTCGGGCGCGTGTCGGCCCTCGGGCCCGTCGCTGCGCGCAAGTGCGGCACGGCGTGCTCGGGATGCAGCCTCGCCGAGGCCGCCGCGACCCCACCCGCCCCTGAGCGGCACATCGTCCGTCGCGCCACCACCGAGGACGCGGCGCTCGCCGACCGGCTGCATGGCGAGGAGGAAGCCGTGCGTCACAAAGTCACCGAGCGGGTCAAGCAGCACGCGCTCCCGATGAAGGTGTCTGACGCCGAGTGGCAGTGGGATAGGAAAAAGCTGACGCTCTACTTCACGGCGGAGCAGCGAGTGGACTTTCGCTCGCTGGTGCGCGACCTCGCGGGCCTGTTCCACACGCGGATCGAGCTGCGCCAGATCGGCGCGCGCGACGAAGCGAAGCGCCTGGACGGCGTGGGCCGCTGCGGCCGCCAGTTCTGCTGCTCGAGCTGGCTTCCCGAGCTGCGGCCGGTGAGCCTGTCGCTCGCCAAGGACCAGCACCTGTCGCTCAACCCGTCGCAGATCTCCGGTGGCTGCGGGCGGCTGCTGTGCTGCCTGCGCTACGAGCACGACTTCTACGTCCAGACTCGCAAGCGGTTCCCGAAGGAGGGGAAGGTGTTGCGGACCGCGGTGGGGGCCGAGCGGGTGCTCGCCGTGGACATCTTCCGGGAGACCGTGACGCTGCGCGTCACCGACGGCGATACGCGCGTGGTGTCGCTCGAGAAGCTGAAGGACGAGGTCGCCCGGTTCGCCTCCCCGCCCCCCCTCGGTCTCGGTGATGCCTAAGTTCTACATCACGACGGCGATCGACTACTCCAACGGCGACCCCCACCTCGGCCACGCGCTCGAGAAGATCGGCGCGGACTGCGTCGCGCGGTATCGGCGGCTCGCCGGCGATGCCGTTCACTTTCTGATGGGGATGGACGAGCACAGCCAGTCGGTCATCCAGGCCGCCGCCGCGGCCGGCGTGACGCCGCAGGCGTGGGTCGACCGCATGGCGTCGAGCTTCGCGGACTACTGGCGTAGGCTGCAGTGCAGCAATGACGACTGGATCCGCACCACGGAGCCGCGCCACGCCCGCGCCGTGACGGCGCTGCTGGAGCGCATCCGGGCGCGCCACCCCGACGATCTGTTCGAGGCGGAGTACGCAGGGCTGTATTGCACGGGGTGCGAGGAGTTCAAGACCGGGGCGCAGATCGTCGACGGTCACTGCATCGAGCACCCTACCCTCACCCTGATACCCACCAAGGAGCGCAACCACTTTTTCCGGCTGAGCGGGTACCGCGACGCGGTGCTCGAGCGCATCCGGTCCGGCGTGCTCGCGGTCGAGCCCGAGATCCGTCGCAACGAGGTGGTGCGGCTGCTCGAGGCGGGGCTCCAGGACATCTCGATCTCGCGGCAGCGGCAGCCGTGGGGCATCCCGTTCCCCGGCGACCCGCAGCAGACCGTGTACGTCTGGTTCGATGCGCTCATCAACTACCTCTCGGCGACCGGCTTCCCCGACGCCGGCTACGATCGCCTCTGGCCCGCCGATCTTCACGTGATCGGGAAGGGCATCACACGGTTCCACTGCATCATCTGGCCGGCGATGCTGCTGGCCGCGGAGCTGCCGCCGCCCAGGGCGGTGTGGGCGCACGGCTACGTGCAGTGGTCGGGGGCGAAGATGAGCAAGACCGCGGGCACGGCGGTGAGCCTCGGGGAAGCGATCGATCACTACGGCGCCGACGCGCTCCGCTACTTCCTGCTGCGCGAGGTCGGGTTCGCCAACGACGGCGACTTCACGTGGGAGCGGTTCGACGCCCGTTACACGGCGGACCTCGCCAACACACTCGGCAATCTCGTGAAGCGCTCGCTCGACATGATCCACAGCTACCGGGCGGGCACGGTGCCGAAGGGAGAACGCGGGGCGGGGCCGCTCGGGCCGCCCGGGCCGCCCGGGCCGCTCGACGACGCCGCGCGCGTGTGCAGCGCGGCGTACCAGAAAGCGATGGACGCCTGTCGCCTCGAAGAGGGCGCGGTGCAGTGGATGGAGCTCGCCGGACGCGCTAATCGCTACATCCAAGAGACCGCGCCGTGGGAGCTCAAGAAAGCGGGGAAGGACGCCGAGCTCGACACCGTGCTGGCGAGCCTCGCCCGCACCGTCGCACGCTTGGCGGTGCTCGCCCACCCCTTCGTCCCGACGACGTCCGAGACGATTTGGGGATTGTTCGGGCCCCCCGCCCCGCTGGCGCAGGTCCGCCTCGCGCACCTCTCCGACCTCGACGTGGGGGGTCGCGCAGTCGCGAAGCCGCCCATTCTGTTTCCCAAGCCGCGGCTGGCCCCAGCGTGAGGCCACGGGGCCGGTGACGTAGCTCACGTTCGGCTCAGTGCTTACGCTGTTGACGCCTCGCGAGGCGACCCGTAGGTTTGAGCGCCCACCGGGAACCCGGCCCGTGCCCTGTCCGGATTCTCCCTTCTGTCGGTACAAGCTGTCCCGGCGCCACCCGGCGCCGGACCGCACGCGTTGACACGAGGTCGCTGAGGGAGATGCGCAAGAAGGCGGAGCGACGTTGGACGGTCATGGTGGTGCCTCACGGCTCGGGAGCGTCCCGCGCCGTCGAGCTGTCGCAGACCGTCGTGAAGGTCCTAGCCGGGATCGGCAGCGTGGTCGCGCTGACGTTCCTGGTGCTGGGCGCCGCCGCCATCTCGCGCGGGGTCAACATCACGCGCAGCCGTGCGCTCGAGAACGAGAACCGCGTCCTCGCCGAGGAAGTGCGGCGGATGCGCGAGCGACTGGTAGGCCTCACCGACACCATGAACCAGTTCAGCGAGCGGGAGCGGGAGCTGCGGCTCCTCGCCGGGCTCACGCCCACGGACTCGGGCGTGCAGCGGGCGGGGATCGGCGGGCCGGCCGGTGCCTGGTCGGAGCGCGACAGCTTGGCGGCGCTGGGGTCGAGGGGCCAGGAAGCGCTCGCGGCGCGGGTGGACGTGGACGCGCTCAGCCGGCGCGCCGACATTCTCGTGCGGTCGCTGAACGAAGCGTACGGCTCGCTCGCCAAGCAGCGCGAGCGGCTGGCGGCGACGCCGTCGATCATGCCGACCAAGGGATGGATCTCGAGCGCCTTCGCCGCCGAGCGTATCCACCCCATCCTCCATCTGGCGCGGCCGCACGAGGGCATCGACGTGACGGCTCCGATGGGCGCCGAGATCGAGGCACCCGCGGCCGGCATCGTCACGGACGTCAAATGGGAAGAGGGCTACGGCAACATGGTCACCCTCGATCACGGCGGCGGGCTCGTGACGCGCTACGCTCACTGCTCCAAGATCCTCGTGGCTCGCGGGAAGCGCGTGAAGCGCGGAGACGTGATCGCGAAGGTCGGCTCGACCGGTCTTTCCACGGGGCCGCACCTGCACTACGAGGTGTGGGTGAACGGCCACGCGGTGGATCCGAAGAAGTTCGTGCTACCGGATGCGATTGTGGACTGACAGGCTAGACGGGTAGACGGGTAGACGGGCAGAAAGCGGAACGGGGACGCAATTGCCTGCGCCCCCGTTTCTCTTTCCAACTACCCGTCTACCCGTCTAGCCTTATGGCATCGTATTGGGCGGCCTCCGGTCGACCAGAATCACCGCGCTCGCCGTGGTGAAGGCGGCCGTCTGTGGCGCCGTGCTCCCCGCGACCGAGCGCGGCACGAGTACCGCCGTCATCACGGAGCGCGCGACCCGCGCGCCGGCGATCGGATTCTTGGTGACGTCGCCCGCCTCACCGGCCGGCAGCGCTACATTGGCGAGGATCGGCGCGGTCGTGCCCGCCGCCGTGACCACGACGCGCAGCGAGTCGGCGGCCGCCGCATCCGCCGCCACCGTGACGTACGTGCTGGCCGCACCATAGGTGAGGTTGGCGATCAGCGGCGTGGCTGGCAACGTCAGCGTGTCCGCCCGATGCCGGATGAGATTCACGTCCAGGTTCGCCATCCCGGCACCGGCGTGGATCGCGCGGAACCCGATGTTCGTGCCAGCGGGATCGGCAGCCTTGTCGGTGAAGAGCCGCACCTGACGCGCCGGCGTCGACCCGGTGCGAGCGAACCCCATGTGGATGAACGTGACGGAGTCGGTCACCGCGAAGTCGATCGCCGTGTCTTTCATGACCTGTTGCGCGATCGCCGGGTCGGTGCTCGAGTTGAAGATTCTGACGTGGCGCGATCCGACCTCGATCCCCTGGTAGAACATGTTCGCACCACGGAAGTCGGCGTCGTAGAGCCCGGCATTCGACACGATGTCCACGATCCGCATGTCTTCCTGCATCGTGTCGGGGACGGCGTGCACCCAGTGGATCGCCGCAAGCGGCGGCGTGGGCTCGACGAAGGTCGCGTCGCGGCTACAGGCGGCCAGCGCAGCGACGGCGAGCGCGGGGACGCACAGCATCGAAGACCGGAATGCAATCATGGTGGGCTCGGGCTCATATAAGTGGTGGTTGGAATGACTCACTGCTGGCCTCCCCCACCGCCGGGCGGGTTCTCCACGAATGGGCCAGAGCTGCCGAACAGAGTGCGACTTGCTATGAATGCGACGACTCCCACGGTAAGCGCGCTGGCGAGCAGGTAGGTACGGGACTTCGAGAGCCGCCGCTCGTAAGCGTTGCCCACCCACGACCGCTGCAGCGTGACCGTCTCCGCACTCCACCGACTCACCGCGCCGCGAATGTCGATCACTTCAGCCACGCGGAGCGTATAGTCGCTGTCGGTCGAGCCGATCAGCATGCCCTCGACCCGGGCGAGACCCGCTCCCATGGTGGGACCAGCCCCCACGCGACCCTGGTCCGTGAGCACCAGGGCTACGCGTTCCTGTGGCGCCGGGCTCGGCGCCTCGAGCGGCGTGTAGGTGTAGCATCCGGCCACGAAGAGCGTGAGCGCCGCAGCGCTGACGGTGACGGGCAATCGGCCCCGCCCGAGCGTTCGCACGAGCCCCGACCTCAGTAGATGCCGCCCGAGAACAGGCCGTAGTTCCCTGGGCCCGCCGCGTCGCGGCCACCCGTGCCTCCCGTGCCGTAAAACGGCTCGCTGCGGGCGTCCATCTCCTGGTTGGGCACCGCCCAGTCGAACGCGGTGTACTGAGGCAGGTCGCCCCAGCCTCGACCCGCGAAGAACCACATGCCGTAGCCGGTGTAGGCGGTTTCCATCCGATACTCCCACTTCAGGGCGTCCCAGATGTTGCCGCACTTGGTGGCCTTGAAGGCGCCGGCGCCGGCGGCCGGATCAGGCACGCGTGGCACGCAGGAGTTGCTCCCTTGCACCCCATTGACGCCGGGTACGCGCATCACCGTGTCGACGATGCCAGCGGTCACGAGCGACGACAGCTGCCCCTTGCTGACCCTCGACGAGTCGATCAGCCCCGCCGCTAGCGCAACCTGTCCCTGACGCAGGTATCCCTCCGCCGCCAGGAGCCGGATCTCCGCCGCCGTCATGACCGGGTAGGTCCCGATGCGGCTGGCCACGCGAAACGCCCGTGACCGGAAGAAGTCGTACTGCGAAATCCCCAGCGGGTCTCCCGGCTGATCGGCGGAAGCCGGGCGGTTTCGGAAATAGGGTGTCGCCGTGAACGTTCCCGGCACTGTAACGCCGCTCTGAACGGTGCGGGTGGCGCCCTGGGGGAACCGCCGGTCGGGTGTCACGACCGTGAACGGCACCCGGTTCGCCACCGGCAAGCTGAGCCACAAGTTGTAGCCGCCGGACGTGTCCGCCATCCCCAGCCAGAATTGCGACATCTGGTGCCAGCTGGCTGAGCCCGTTGCGTAGTGCTGGATCACCCAAGCCACGTCCCACCCATTCGTCGGGTCCATGAAGATGCTGAAGTCCAACTTGATACCCGCATTGGCGTCGCCGATCACAGCGCTCCAATCGACGATGCCACCTTGGGATACGTCGGCGCGCTCCGCGGGCGTGCGGGCAACACCGGCACGGAACCTGGCCTTGTAAGACCGCGCGAGCTGAACGAAGGAACCGGTCGCGCCGCTGGTGAGTGCCTGCCCGTTGATCCAGGTCGACGGGAGCGGGAACCAGTCGCCTGCGGGCCCGGCGGGCACAGGGCCGGACGCGATGGCGATCGCCGAGTCGAGGTAGGCCAGAGCAGCGCTCATCACGGCGCGGTACCCGGAGAGCGGCACAATCACAGCGGCGTCTGCCTCGGGGTTGTCGTTCTCGGTCAGAACCGAAGCCGAGTCGTACGCGAGCGCGAGGTTACCGAGCGCCACGCCCTGGCTGAATCGCCCGAACGCGCGGGCCCGCGCGTCTCGGGCGGGCGAGCCCAGGCTGAAGGTCTTGAGCCGCGCCATGCCAAGGGCCGCCGTGCGCGCCGCGCTGTGTTGCACCACCCAGTCGCGATAGTTGCCGATGTTCCCTTGGCTCCCCCGCGCGTTGGTGATGGGGTTGCGCGGGATCGCACTCCGCGGGCCCATGGCGAAGTTCGCGAGCGCCGACACGTTCTCCATTCCCATGACGAGGAGCTGCGGCTGGAGCGCATCGTTCGAGCCCCCGGTCAGGACGGTCGCGGCGCCGAGCGTCCCGGCATGGGCTCGCGCGTAGCCGCTGGCAATGAACTGCTCCAGGTCCGCCGCGCTGTTGAACACGCGGCCCCGGTCCGGGTTGTTCGAGTTAGCCACGACGAGCGGGTCCTGGCAGGCCCCCAAGGCAATCGTCAGTACGCCGTACAGTGCGGAGCGAAAGTTTCCCATCGGTCCCCCTCAACGAATGAAGGACAGGCCGGCCCGCTGCGGCTGCCCGGCCGCAGCGGGATGGACCAGGTCTAGAAGCTTGTGGTAATCCCGATCGCGAACGTGCGCAGGTTCGGGAACGAAAAGGCGTCGATCGCGTTGACCGCACCGGATGACGCCTGGCCGCCGTTGCTCCCACCCGCGAGCCCCGGCTGGGGCGCCAGGGCGCCGATGCCGATCTCAGGATCAAAGCCCCGATAGCCGGTAATCGTGAACAGGTTGCGGCCGATCAGGCTGACGCCCCAGTCGCCCACCCCGCCGACCGGACCCAGGTGGTACGACACCAGGAGCTCGCGCAACTTCGCGTAGCTCGCATCCTCCACCGAGAAGTTGTTCGGACCGAGAATGTCGTACAGCCCTCCGAGCCCAGCGGAGTTGTCGGGTGGCGCCGCGCGGTAGTAGTAGCCGATCGGCTTGGCGCTCTCGACGGACTTGCCGGTCTGGTCGACGTCGTGCGACAGGAAATCGAGGTGCGCCCAATGGAAGCCCTGATTCCAGACGCGCTGGCCGATCGCCGCGTCCACCAAGCCGTATACCGAGAGCCGCTTCCATCGGAAATTCTGCGTGACGGCGAAGCGGAAATCGGGGAGCGCATTGCCGAGCGGCACGATCTGCGCATCCGAAACGTTATTCGCGTTGCCGCGCAGGATGATCGGCATGCCCCAATTGAGCGCCACGCCCCAAGGCGCCTGGGACCCGGCCAGCTTGGTCTCCCACAGGTTGCTCGTGATGCCCATACGCGGGTTGTTCCCCGTGCCCACCCATACGAGGAAGCCCTGGTCGTTGGTCTGGAACGAGCTCGTCGGCCCGCCGCAATCGGTATTGAATGGGGCCGGCAGCTCGCCACAACCCGTGAGGAACCTGCGCCCGTAGAATGTCCCGTACAGCTCCCCTTCTTTCGCCTGGAAGATCTGGTCGGTGGCTTGCAACGTCGACCCGTAGAAGTACGGCGGCACGTCGAGCTGTTGGACCCACGAGCGGTTGTGCTCGTACACCACGCTCATGGACCACGAGACGTCGGGCCGCTGGACCACGGGGATGTTGAGCGAGAGCTCGTGGGTGATGTTCAGCAGCGTGCCCGCGTTCTGCCATTGGTTGGTGTAGCCGGTGGACGACGAAACCGGCGCAAGCAGAATCTGGTGCTCGATCTTCGACCGGGCGTAGGTCGCGCTGAGCCCGAACCGACTGAGCACCTCGAGGTCGGCACCGAGCTCGATCTCATGGTGCACTTCGGGCCGCAGGTTGCGGTTCCCGAGGATGGCGAGGCTGAGGTAGCCGCCCGCGGCAATGCCGAAGGTTTCGTACTGCGCCGTGAAGTTGGGCGAGCCTCCAGCCGTGCCGTACGAAGCGTGCAGTTTGAGCTCGCTGACCTGCGACACCGGCCACCACGGCTCCTGCGCGACCCGCCAAGCACCCGACACACGACCGAACGTCGCCCAACGATTGCCCAGTCCGAACAGGGAACTGCCGTCCCGACGAATCAGCGCGTCGAGGATGTAGCGATCCTTGTACTCGAGGCCGGTGCCAGCGAACAAGCCGATCTGCCGGATGCTGGTGGAGCCCGAGGCCACCGTCTTGTTCTGCGTGGCATTGCCGAGAGAGGTCACTCCCTTCACCGCCAGGAAGTTCCCCTGCCCCGTTTGGATCGTGCTGTCCCGCTGCTCGAAGGCATAGCGTAGGTTCCAGCGGGCGCGCAGGTCGCGATTGAACTCGTGGCGCAACGTCGCGCTCACGCCGGTGCCGATGGCCTCGTTGCTCGAGGAGCCTTGGAAGATCAGGCCGGTGTTCGTGACGGGGTCGTAGCCGGTCGTGCGGTACCCCTTGTCCAGGATCTGTGAGAAGTTCGTGCGACGCAGATCGTAGCCGACGTCGCCCTCAATGTCGAACCAGTTGAGTGGCGCATATCGCAACGTGAGGCCGCCGACGAACCGATTGGTGATGTCGTCCCGATTCACGTTCTGGAGCGAGTACAGGGGGTTCTCGTTTTGCGAGCCGCCGCCCTGCAGGTTCGGCCGGATGTAGAGCCGCCCCAGGGTGTCCTGCTGGAGCACGTTGGCAATAGCCGGGACGCGGGTCAGGCGGAAGAACGCCGTGCCGCCGCCCTCCTGGTTCAAGCCGTCCTGCGTGCTGCGGCTGTACGACGTCCGCAACGCGACGTTCCACGCCGAGCCGATCGCCTGATCCACGTTGGCGCGGAACGAATTCCGAACGAAGCCCTGCAGATAACGGATCGCGCCGCTCTCCGTCAGGTTCGAGCCGCTGACGTAAAATCGCGTACCGCCGAATCGCCCCGTCATGTCGACGCTGTTGTTGATGTAGGCGTGGGGCTGCACCACCTGGTTCACGGCGTTGTAGCTCGTGCCGGGCCAGGGCGTGATCTGGAACCGCTGGCGCAGCACATTGCCCGAAATGGTGGCGCCCGGGTCCACCGGGAAGCCGACCGTGGTGGTGGCAGAGTCGGCCGGGTAGTCATTGATCCGGGCCTGTTCCTTCTGGTAGTCGAACGTCCGCGCGCACAGCGGCTGCCCGCTCACGAACTGACAGAACTGTTGGTCGCGCTCATCCATTACGAGCGCCTGGAACCGCGCGAGCCCGAAGTCGCGCTCGATGTCACTCACACCGCCCTCACTGCGGACGCTGAACGTCACGCCCTCGCTCGCCCGGCGGCCCGACTTCGTTGTGATGTTGATGACGCCATTACCGGCGCGCGCCCCGTACAGCGACGCGCCCGCGGCGCCCTTGACGACCTCGATGCTTTCGATGTCGTTGGGGTTGAAGTCGGGGAGCGACCCGTTGATGATCACGCCGTCCACGATATAGAGCGGGTCCTGACCGCGACCCGACGCGTTGATGGACGTCGGCCCGCGTAGCAGCACGGCCGGCTGCGCGCCCGGCCGCCCGCTGCTCGACACGATATTCGCGGAGATCTTCCCCTGCAGCTGGGTCAGCGGATCGGCCGCCGACACCGGCAGCTTCGACGCATCCAGCCGCGTGACGTTGAACGGCACCTTCACCTGCTCGGTCGCCTCCTGCACGCCCGTCACCACCACGGCTTCGAGCAAGTTGACGTCCGTGGCGAGCGTGAAATCCTCCGTCTGCTCGCCGGCCCGCAGCGTGATCTGACGCAGCCCGGGCTTGTGCCCAATGGTGCGCACCCGGAGCGTCACCGTCTGCCCGGAGATTCGGGCGGCCGGGATCTGAATCGCGTAGGTGCCGTCGTTGGTCGTGAAGACGCCGAGGTTCAACTCCGGGATCTGCACGGTGGCGACCGGCAGCGCATCTCCACGGTCGTTGATGACTCGGCCGCGAATCACCGCGTCCTGCGCCCGCGCCGGGCCCGCTAGGGCGAGCAGCCCGAACGCAACAAGCACCACACCTAACCAATCCCGATGACGAGGTAGGGTCATACGCGGAATCCTCGAGTGCGTGGTGAACTGCTTGGGGACGACACACGGCCGCCGCCGCACCGTGATCGGCACGGCCGGGAGGCCTGAGGCAGGATCCTGCCGCCGGAAACGGCAAACACGAGCGTGACGGTCATGGCGCTCGGACGGTTGAGGGCGGATTAGCTCTCTGCAGTTAATACGCCAGCCCGGGAGAGACGTCAAGAGCCTGCCGGCGGAAGGCTTACGGCCAGTCCTCGCCCGTGGACAGGGGGGGGTGCTGGCGAACTGAAGCATGGCTGTCGCAGACCTGCTACATCCCGCCCCCACGCCGGAGATCTTTCCAACCCTGCAACCGGGGCGTACTATCCCTGGCGAACGTTCCAGCGGGTGACTCGCCTCATGGCAAGTCGGTTCCGCCATTGCTGCGCCTTTCGCGTGCTTGTAGTGGGGCTGGCGCTTAGCGCGCGGCCTAGCCAGCTCAGTCACGCGGCGACCCAGCAGGGCAGCGGGGCCCTCATCGGGCGGCTCATCGACCACGAAACTCACACTCCCATCCGCGGCGCCAGCATCGCGCTGCTCGGCACGCCCCGGGGATTCGCTTCGGACAGCGAGGGCCGGTTCGCCCGGGACGGCTTGGGCGCCGGGAACTACGTCCTCCAGGTGCGGGCGATCGGGTACGTCAGGGCATCGTGGGTGCTCCAGCTGGCCGAAGGCGAAGTGCACACCGAGGTGTTCGAGCTCGAGCGGCTTCCCGTCGTGCTCGACCCGGTGACGGTCGAGCGCACCCCCGGCTTCGCCGAGGAGCGGCGGCGGGCTTTCGAGCGCCGCCGCGCGGCTGGCCGGGGCTACTTCCTCACCGAGGAGCAGATCGCGCAAGCCGGACCCCGCGCCCTCGGCGACCTGTTCCGGAATGTTCCGGGCGTCCGCATGCAGTGTCGGGGATCGTCCGCCGGGTGCTCCATTCGTATGACCCGTGCGCCGCGAGAGTGTCGGCCCGACTTCGTCGTGGACGGCTTTCCGGCGACCAACGCCACCAGTCTCGACATGCCGACCATCGGCATCATCGGCATCGAGATCTACCGCACGCTGTCCGAGACCCCGTTGGACTTCCTGCGGATCAGCAATCAGTGCGGCATCGTCGTCATCTGGACCAGGTCCGGGCCGGGGTGACCGGGCTCAAGGCTGCCACCGGGGCATGATGTCGGTTTCCTGGCCGCTGGTGAGGCGCCGCAGCCCGGTGCCGTCTGCTTTCATCATGTAGATGTCGGCATCGCTGTCGAACGCGATATACTGGCCGTCGGGCGACCAGGCAGGCAGCTCGTCCGGCACCGCACTCGTCGTGAGCTTCACCACGCCGCCACCGTTTGCGTTCATAACGTAAATGGCGAAGGCGCCGTCGCGGTCCGAGTAGAACGCAAGCTTGCTGCCGTCCGGCGACCAGGCGGGCCCATCATCGGCAGAGGCGCTATGCGTCACGTTGACCGGGTTCGTTCCGTCGGCGTTCATCACGTAGATCTCGTCATTGCCGTCGCGGTTCGTCGCAAAGGCGATCTTGGTGCCGTCGGGTGACCACGCCGGCTGCACGTCGAAGCCGCTGCTGTTGGTCAGTCGAACGACGCTGTCCCCGTTCGCCTTCATCACATAGATCTGGGGCGTCGTCCCGTTGCGCGTCGACGCGAACGCGATCTTCGCGCCGTCCGGGGACCACGCCGGCTGGCCGTCGAACGCCGTGTCGGCGGTGAGCCGGACCACCACCGAGCCATCCAAGGTCGTGGTGTAGATGTCGAAGTTGAGTGCGCGATCCGATTCGAACGCGATGTGGGTGCCGTCCGGGGACCAGCTCGGCCAGTCGTCTTGGGCGAGGTGATTGGTCACGAGCTGCACGCTGCCGTCTGCGTTCATGAGCCAGATATCCTGCTGGTTGAGCCGCCGGTCGCTCACGAACGCGATCCGTCCCGGGATCGGCACCGGCGCGGGAGCCGCCGCATTGTCGCGACACCCACCGAGGGTGCCACACACCATAGCGATCGAACACGTCGTTGGTAACAGAGCCTTCACGCTCCGGCTCCTGTGGCGAGTGCTGATCAAGCTACGCGCCGAGGGAGCGACTTTCCATCCGGGCGCGCTGGCTCCAGACGACGCTGTGCGACATATTGACAAGTCCCATCTCGCCTCGCTGCCACGGGAGGAAGTTCATGGCGCTCCGGAGTCGAAGCACCCTGTTCGCGACGGCGCTCGCGGTGATCGGCGCGGCGTCCGCGGCGGCCCAGGATCACGTAGTGACCCTGGCCGCCTACGGTGGAGGGTACAGCGCGCTGAAGCAGCTCAACACGGCTGGCACGGCAGAATTCGCGCCCGGATTCACGCTGGGTGGCGGCATCGGGTACAAGATCGACAAGAGCGTGGAGCTGCGAGCCACACTGACCGGCGCGCAGAGTCAGCTCCGGCAAGGGGCCACACCGACCGGCGTGTATCTGAACCGCTATTACTTGGCTGTCGACGTGAAGGCGGAGCATCCAACGGCCAGCGGCATCGCGCCGTACGGCTTTTTCGGCGCCGGAGCCGTGTTGCTCCATGAAAAGGCCTCGACCGGCGCCGACAAGACTCAGGGGTTCGCCCATTTGGGCGTCGGGATCGCCTACACGATCAAGTCAGGGCTGTCCATTTTCGCGCAGGGAGACGGCCTGTTCTACTCCCTGACCGAAATGACCAGTCCGACCTTCACGAGCTTCAGCGCGGCGCAGATCGACGTCGGCTGGAGCGCGGGCGTCTCGTACCGGTTGGGGTCATAGCAGGCGAGGCCGATGCTGGCGCGCTCCATGCTCCGACTGCTGCGCCGCACGGTGTCACTGGCGACGCCGTTGGTGTCCGCCGCCTGCGCCGGCGCCACGTCCGGCGGCGCGTACGCACCCCCTCCCACTCCCGGCTCGCTCATCACCCAGGAAACGATCGCCGCGTCCGGCGCGAAGACGGCGTGGGACGCGCTCAAGCGCACGGTCCCCTACGTCCGGCTGCGCGAGAGCCGGGGTCGGCCCGCTCGCATGACCCGCCGCGGCCCCGCGAGCATTTACCTTGACGATCAGGTCCGCTTGATGGTGGACAACGTCCGCGTGTACGACCTTCAGGTGCTCGACCAGATGCCGGCGAGTGACATTCTGACGATCGAGGTGCTGGACGGACTCGAGGCGACGACGCGCTACGGCGGAACGTCCACGGCCGGCCTCGTCATCATCCACACGAAGACCGGCTCCCAGTAGCAAAGCACGGGAGCGCCGCCTTCGTGGCGCCCCCGTGCATCGGGACAGAACGCTTCAGATCACGGGCTTTGGTTGGTGCACTGCACAAACTTGGGGTTGTTCTGCTCGTCCCGGGGGATGGGCAGGCTCACCGCGTTGCCGTACAACCCACCTTTGACGTACAGCCCCGTGGGGTACACGCTCTCGACCGGCCGGCCGTACTGGCGCGCGAGCCGCCGCAGGTCGCCGAGGCGGTGCCCGGTGCTGAATAGCCAAAAAGCGCGCTCGCTGAAGTTGAGGTCTTCCCGACCGGCCTGCGTCGCAGGGACGGCGAGCGCTCCGAGCACCGTTCCGCGCCTGGGCTTGTAGGTTGTGTCCGCTGGCACGGACGGATAGAGCGTCGTGTCCGCCCGCAACGTGTTCAGCTTGGCGATCCAGGTGGCGTTGTCACCAGCCTTGAGCGCCGCCTCGGCTTCGATCAACCGAGCCTCGATCCCGCCCGCGATCGTGACGGAGCTGAAGCGTGCCCAGATCCCCTGCAAGATCGCGGTGAGCGGCGTTGCGCTGTCGAACACCGGGCCGCCGATCCTCCGCGGGACGCGAGGATCGAGCGCCGACGCGAACGGTAGCCCGTTGCCGCCCTCGTTGTCGCCCATCGTGTAGCGCTTGATGCTCGTGTTCAGATTCCAAAGCTCGTTCTGTCCCGCGTTGGCCGAGTACGTGGCATCATACCGGAACTTGGTGGACACCCCAGCCACCGCCGTGGCGGCGGCGGCGAACTGGCCGCGGTTCACGAGGGCCCGACCTTTGACGATGGCGGCGAGCTGCCGCACGCGGGCGCTGTCGGGTCCCGATTGGTTGGCGAGCGCCGAGTCAGCGGTCGCCATCGCGAGCGCGAACGCCGAGTCATCGGAGATCGGGTCCCCATAGGCGAACGTGCCGTCCGGGTTCGCCGAGCTCAGCGGGATGCCGTTGCAGTAGTACTCCCCCGCGAGGTTCTCGACGAACGCGGTCAGGGCGAACATCAGACCGATGTTTGACGCGGGGCTCGGGCTGTACTGGCGCAGCTTGCTGATGGCTGTCTGGCCTTCGACGCGCACCCGGTTGAGCGAGCGAAACGGCCCGGCGAGGAAGGTGTTGGTCGGGTCGAACAGCCGCTGGTCCATGTCGTTGCGTTGGACGAAGGTGTCGCCGGAGCGCCATTCGTCCGCGAGCAATCCACCGTAGATGAAGAGGTTGTCGGGCCCGTTGCCGCCCAGCCCGGCGGTGACCTGCTCGAGCCGGAGGATCACGCCATTTTTGAGGGCGAGGGCACCAGACGGCGTATTGACATTCTCTATGATGTCCGGGTTGGTCACCTGGAGCAGATCGTGCGTGCACCCCTGCAGCGGCCACAGCGCGGCCAGGCCCATCAGGCCGAGGGCGCGCAGGCCCGCGAGATGTGTCGAGTGTCGGGTCATGGGTCGGTCCTCAGAACGCGACGTTCAGGCGGAAGGTCCAGTACGTGGGCGGTGGCTGCGTCTGGAAGTTGCTGACGATGCCCGTCGCGCCGCCGAAGTAGTTGGCCTCCGGATCGATCCCCGCGAACTTTGTCGTCTTCCACAGGTTGCGGCCGGCGACGGTGAAGCTCAGCCGGTCCGCGCGAAACGCCCGCGCCACGCTGGCGGGGAGCTCGTAGGTCGCCGATGCCTCCCGTAGCCGCAGGAAGTCCCCTCGCTCGATGTACCCATACTGCGTGGTGGTGCCGCTTTCGCGCAGCGCTACCACCGCGGCCTGCTGCCACAGCGGTGCGGTGCGGTCGAGCTCGGCGCGGCAGTTGAGCCGGGACTGACAGCGGATCCGTTCGGTGCCGTCCAGCTGGTAGAACCCCGTCTTGGCGTCGAACAGACCCTCGATGCGCAGCTTCTTGTTCAGGAGATCGAACCCCGTCGTGCCGCTGATCTCCCAGCGGGGATTAGCGTAACCCACGAACACATTGCTCGGCCCGACCGTGATCTCGTTCGCCGTGATCACTCCGTTGCCATCGAGGTCGCTGAACGTGTAGGGGCGCTGCCACCACCCGTTGATCGGGTAGCCCTGCACCTGGCTGGTGGTGGTCCCGATGATCGGTGGGACGCCGCCCATGTCCGCGATGAAGTTGGTGTTGTAGCTGAAGTTGAGAGACACGTCCCAGCCGAACGCCGCGCGCTCGATCACCCGGGCGTTGATCAGCCCCTCGAATCCCCGGTTCACGACCGCACCCAGGTTCTCGAACCGGGTCACGCTGGCGCCCAGGGACGGCGCCACGGTACGGGCGATGAGGGCATCGCTGGTCCGCTTGTTGTAGTAAGTCAGCTCGACGCTGATGCGGTTGTCGAGCAGCGTGGCCTCGCCGCCGATCTCGAACTCGCGGGCGCGCTCGGGCTTGAGATTCGGGTTGCCGAGCGAGCTGTCCACGATCGCCGCAGCGTCGGCGCCATCCACGTTCGACGTCTTCGGCGCGAAGAAGTGCAACGCATCGGTGGTGCCTGGCTGGACACCCGAGGCGCCGAACGCTCCCCGCAACCGCACACTGTTCACCCAGGACCACTTCGGGAAGAATGGCTCGTCCGACACGACCCAGGAGACGCCGAGCTTGGGGTAGTACACGGCGTTGAAGTTCTTGCCGAACGCGCTGTTCTTGTCAGTGCGTAGGCCGGCCGTGACGAACAGGCGACCCTTGAACCCGAATTGCTGCTCTACGAACGCGCCGACCGTGACCGTGCGGGCGCTCGATTCGTCCGCTTGGGGGATGGATCCGGCCGTGACCGTCGTTCCCCCGGGCGCCAAGTTCTCCGCGAAGGCGCCGTTGCGGTCGAACACGTTCTTCACATACTGGACCCCCGCCGTGCTGCGTGAGGTAAGCGTCGGGTTCAGGACGAACGACGCGGTGGCGTCCGCGTTCACCGTGTAGTCGAAGAAGGTCGTCCGGTTATCCTGCTTGAAGCCGGACGTGTACGTCGCGTTGATCTGCGGGCATTGGTCGCGACGACATAGATCGGTGTCGACCCGGTTCGTAAAGTCGGCCCCGCCCACCACGCGCACCCCCAGCCAGCTCTGAGGCCGCCAGTTGACCGTGCCGCTGCCGATGAAGCGGTCGATGTCCTGGTTCACCGTTTCCGAAAAGAACTGGTCGGGGGTGTACAGGCGGTAGCCGAACAGCGGCACGTTGTTCGTGCCGAGGTTTCCCTTGAATCCCGGCCCGCCGAACCCGTTGGACAAGAGGCCAACCGTGTTGTTGTCGGTCTGGGGCAGCCGTTGGGAGCTCGAGATGAACCCCGTCTGCACCGCGAGATCGATCTTCGGGGTGAGGTTGGCTTGGACGTTGGCGCGCACGTGGGTGCCGCGCCGCGCGTTGGGCCGGTACTGCTCGTAGGGCACCTCACTGATTTGCCGCGCCGGCAGGATCCGGTTCCAGGAGAAGTCCGGCAGGCGCAAGAGTCCCCGCTCGTCCTCCCACTCCCCCGACACGAAATAGCGGGTGACGTCGGAGCCGCCGGACGCCTGGAGGCCGTACTGCTGGCGGTACCCCGTGCCGAGCGGCGAGGCATCCGGATCCGTGAACAGGTTGAACGAGGTGAGGCTGTCCTGCTGGCAGTATTGTGGGTCGGTCGTCGCCCGCACGGTCTGCGTGAGGAAGCACTGGGTGCCGTTGTTCGGCCTCGAGTTCGCCGCGGAGCTTGTGTCTGTGGCACTATGGACCCACCCGCGGTATGCCGTGGGATAAGTGTTGTAGTCCTTGATGATCCCCGTCTCGACGAACGCGTTGAACTTGGCCGGCCCCGGCGTGCCACGTTTCGTCTTGATGACGACCACGCCGTTGGTCGCGGCGGTGCCGTACAGCGTGGAGGCCGCGGGCCCTTTCACCACGTCGATCGACTCGATTTCGTTGGGGTCGATGTCGTTCACCCGGCTGGGGTTCGTCCCGCCGATGCCGATGCTCGAGGAATTGTTGGCGCTCTCCATCCGGACGCCGTCGATGATGTAGATCGGCTCGTTGTTGAGCGACAAACTGCTGGTGCCGCGAATGCGCACCCGCGCGCCCGCGCCCGTGATGTTCCCGGGGAGCACCTCGACGCCCGGTGCCTTCGCCACGAGCAGATCGTTCATGTTGGTGATCGGACGCGTCTCCACCAGCTTGTCGGCCCCGATGGTCGAGATGGCGTTGGGGCTCTCTTTCCGTGTCTGGTCGCCCGAAGCGGTGGATACCACCGCGTCGAGCGTGTAGGGCGTGAGCTTGAGCGCGAGGTCGGCGGTGGCGGTCTCGCCCGAATTGACCGTCAGCGCGCGACTCGCCGCGGCGTAGCCGATGAAGGTCGCCCGGACGGTCACGGCGCCGGCCGGCACGTTGCGAAGCGTATAGCGGCCCTCGGCGTTACTCGACGTCACGAGGGAGGTGCCCTGGACGGTGACGCGGGCGCCCGCGAGCGGGGTGCCGGTCGCCTGATCCGTCACCTGGCCAGCGACGCTGCCTTGCTGGGCGTAGGTGGGTGCAGTCACCCCCCCGACCAGAGCGCCGAGCCCCAACAACACGAGACACGTTCGACGATTCGTGGTGCCCATACGAGCTCCCCCTTTCGTGCTGGACGACGACGACGAAGCCCTCACGTGGAGGCCGCCGCGACGCAGGCGGCCGCACCACGTGAGAGCGGTCATCAATTCCATACTTGTGATCGCGACGCGGCCGGACCGAACGGCGGTTGAGGGCCGGACGCGCGATGCTGAAACGCCGTTGACCTAGAGACGCTTCAGATAGAAGTGATTGTGCAGCCCACGCTGCAACGTCGCAAGGGGGCTACTTCGAGAAATCCACCTTTGGCGCCTGCGCCGCCCCCGGCGTCTGCAGCTCGAAGTACGCGCGTGGCCCCTTGCCCAGAACTTTCGCCGTCAGCACCTGCGGGAAGCGCCGGATGTAGGCGTTGTAGCGGTTCACCGCATCGTTGTAATCCTGCCGCGCCACCGCGATGCGGTTCTCCGTCCCCTCGAGCTGGTCCTGGAGCGCCCGAAAGTTTTCGTTCGACTTGAGCTGCGGGTAGTTCTCGGCGATGGCGAGCAGCCGGCCGAGCGGCGCCGTCAGGGCTGCATTCGCCTGGGCCATCTGCTGCAGGTCGCCGCTTTGGACGGCTCCCGCGAGCTTGGCTCGGGCCTGCGCCACCTCGATGAACACCGTCTGCTCCTGCTTGGCGTACCCCTTCACGGTCTCGACCAGGTTGGGGATGAGATCGGCGCGCCGCTGCAGCTGCACTTTGATCTGCGACTCGGCGGCGTTCACCTGCTCGTCGTACGTCTGGATCGTGTTGTAGCCGCAGCCCCCCGTCGAGCCGATCAGCGCTACCAGCGCCGCCGCGTTCCAACGTATCCCTTTGTTCACGAGAGTGTCGCTCCTTGTGGGCCCGCGAGTGAGACTCGCGGCTCGGCCCTGCCCGTAAACGGGCGTGCGCAAGCCGCTTCAGCGGTAGGGCCGAGCCGCGGCTTCAGCCGCGAACGGGGCACCGCAGCTATCGAATTCCATTGACGAACTCCGCCGTGCGAGCCACCGCCGCGAGATAAGCTGCCGGCAGCGGATCGCCCGACGCGAGCTTCAGCTGCCGCGCCCCGAGCGCATGGCCCACCAGCGGAGCGAGCCCATCGGGCGAGAACCCGATCACGGCGCCGGCCTCCCGCACCAGCGTGTCCGGTGGCGCCGGCGGCTGCTTGCCGGCGAGCCGCAGGGCAGCCCGCAGCATCGTGAAAAACCCGGCGGCGCTCCTTACGAGCACCTGCGCCAGCTGTTTCGGGTCGCCCCGCAGCGCGGCGTACGCCTGGCGCAACCGCACCAGCTTGCCCATGAGCTCGTGCTCGAGCTGGCGTCTCACGTGCTCGCGCTGCACGGTGATGCCCTGCCAGGGATCGCGACCCGCGAGCAGGCGATGCGCGTCACGCATGTCCTCGTACTCGATCGGAAAGGCGTCGGCCGAGCTGCGCCACTCCCGCTCGGTGAGGATGAGCGGCGCCGGGTGCCCGCCCCGCACCCACTCCCGCACCGGCGGCGCGAGCCGGGCAAACAGGTCCTCGTCCACGGCGTCACAGATCAGCAGGGTGTTCAGATCCGAGCGGTCGGGCACATGCGTGCCCCGGGCCGCCGAACCGTATAGCAGGAGTGCCTCGAGCCGATCACCCAGTGCGCCCGCGACTTGCTGCGCGAACTGCTCCACGGTGAGCTTCGCCATCGCTAGAATCTCCCTCCCGCGCCGCCGCCAGAGAAGCCGCCGCCGCCGCCGAATCCACCGAAGCCGCCGCCGAAGCCCCCTCCCCCTCCACCGCCCCAACCGCCTTGTCTGCCGCCGCGACGCGACAACGCGAACGCGAGGAGCCACCAGAGGATACGCCCGCGGCTCACCACGATCAGGAACACGACGAGTGCGATCAGCAAACCCGGCGGTATCGGCAGCCGATCGGCAGCGCCCGGGGGTGGCGGCGGTGGTCCGGTCAGTATGAAGCCGAACTCGCCCGCGAACTCCAGCGCGATCAGGTCGACCCCGACCGCGAGTCCGGCGCCGTAGTCCTCGCGGGCGAGGTACGGGGTCATGGCGTCTCGGATTCGTCCCACTCGCGCGTCGGGCAGGAACCCCTCGGCACCCCGGCCCGTCGCGATGAACACCTGACCCGTGCCGGGGCGATGATGCTTCTGGGGGACGAGTAGCACCACGACGCCCACGTTCTTGGCCGGGTCGCCCGCTTCGCCTTTGGCACCCACGCCCCATTGGCGGCCGATCTGCAGCGCGACGTCGCTCGCCGCGCGGTCGCCGATGTCGGGGAGCGTGACGACGGCGATTTCCCCCCGGCTCTTGGCGCGCACTTCCGCGATCACGGCTTCCATGTGCGAGACGGACGCGGCGTCGAGCACACCCGCGAAGTCGTTGACGTAGCCGCGGGGTGGGGGGAGGGAGTCCCTCCCCAACTGTGCAACAAGGAGCAGCCAGAGCAGTTGCATGCGCGAGCAGGAAAGCTATCACGGTTCGGCCCCCGCGCCCGCTTGACGGCCTGGGGCCGCGGAGTAACATGCTGTTACACTCCGGACCGCTGAGGTCCCCATGCCCCGCCAGTGGTCGCTGTTCGCGGTGTCCCTCGTGATGGTCCTCGCGGTCTGCAGCCGCGCCGCTCGGCCCGCTCGAGAGGGCGCCCTCTCTCCACCTGACGGGCGGCGGATCATCGACCAGGAGGCAATCGAGCAGTCGGGCGCGCGCACCGCCTGGGACGCCTTACGACGCACAGTGCCGTTCTACGCCTTTCGAACCAACAGTCGCGGCCGTCCGACTCGGGTGGAGCACCGCGGGCGCTCCAGCATCGTGTCGCGCGATCAACCCCTCATCTTGGTGGATGGCGTCGAGCTGAAGGACTTCACGGCGTTGGGCGACATGCCCGCGTCGGATATGCTCGACATCGAGGTACTGACCGCGGTAGACGCGACCACCTACTACGGCACTAACGCGACCAACGGCGTGATCCGTATCCGCACCAAGGTCGGCGACAAGAACTGAACCCCTGCGACCGGACGTGACGCGGGGGAGCCGGACATCGGCTCCCCCGCGCCTTGGGCTGGCCCCTCACGCCCTCATGGCGTGTTGTAATCGCAGCCCGTGTAGTTGGGGTTGTTGCGCTCGGAGAACGGCACCGGCAGCTCTGTATTGGCTCCGTACACCGTATTGGTATGGGTGTATACGCCCACCGGATAGATCGTCCCCACCGCGCGACTGTAAGGCGCCCGCGCCAGCCGCCGGAGATCGCCCAGGCGGTGGCCGGTCGCAAACAGCCAGAACGCCCGCTCCCGGAACAGCAGGTCGGCCTGTCCCGCCGGCGTGCCCGGATCCGCCAACGCGGCCAGGTTGAACCCGCCGTTGTTCGCCGCATCGGCGCGCAGCGCGGTGAGACTCGCCACCATCCCCGCCCCGTTGCCGCCCTGCAGCTGTGCCTCGGCGGTAATGAGGCGGGCCTCGATGCCGTCGGCCACCCGCACCGGGCTGGTCGCGGCCGCATACTTCTGCAGCACGTAGAGCGGCGACGCATTGTCGAAGCCCTTGCCGTTCTGCGGGGCTACGACCCGCGGATCGGCGGCGCCGCGGAAGTTGAGCCCATTCGTCCCCTCGCCGTCCGACACGGAGAAGCGCCCCGTGCCGTTGGGCGTCTGGTTGTTGAAGACGAACACCCCGTTCCGCTGGCGGTCGCTGGAGAGCGAGTGGAACGTGGAGTAGGAGAAATCGGCGGACACGGCGGCGACCGCGGCGGCGGCACCGGCGAAGTCCGCCTTGTCCAGCAGCGCCCGGCCCTTCCCCACCGCGGCCAGGTTCCGCACCCGCAGGCGGGCGACGGAGTCGGCCGAGGAGGACTGCGTGGCGGTCACCGTGACCGCGGAGTCGAACCGACTGATGGCGCGGTCGAGGATCGCGTTGGTTGCGAGCGGCTGGCCGTACTGGATCGATCCATCCGGCTGCCGCTCGCTGAACGGCACCGCCGGGCAGTAGTTCTCGGCGAAATACACGTACGTCATCCCCGCCAAGGCGAGCATTTCGCCGATGCGGGAGTTCGGCGTGGGCGCGTACTGCTGCAGCGCGCCCGCCGCCCCTTCCAGCGCCACCCGCGCTTTGTGCAGGTTGAAGAACACGCCATTCAGGGTGACGTTCCGTTCATCGATGGCGCGCGAGTCATACTCGATACGCGTCGGAAATGTCTCGGAGTCGAAGTACTCGTCCGACATCACCCCGCTCACGAGAATCTGGCCCTCGGTCCCGCCGTTGTCCCCGTCGTTGGCGAACGCGAAATCACCGATGCCGCCGTTGTAGGCCGCCACGGCTCCGTCGGCGTTCAGGACGTCCGGGGGATTGATCACATCGGGATCCTTGACGTCGAGCAGGCTCGAGCACGCCGCCAGGAGGGTCACGACGCTCGCGACGAGCGCGATCCTCGCCGGCAGCCCGGTGGAGCGATTGGCTTTCATGGTCAGTGCTCCTCCCTAAAAGCCCAGCGATACGCGCACGGCCAGCGTGCGGATCGGTGGCGCCGTGAGGAAATCGTTCGCGAAGTCCGACTGCCCGTTGCCGTTCAGCTCCGGGTCGATGCCGTCGTAGTTGGTCCACTTGAGCAGGTTCCGCCCCGTGAGCGAGATCTGCATCGAGGTGGCGCGCAGCGCGTGCGCCCAGACCTCCGGGGCGTAGTAGGTCACCGACGCTTCCCGCAACTTTAGGAACGTGCCGTCCACCACATACCCGGCCTGCGAGAACCCGAGGCTCGAGCTGCCCGCGGCGACCGCCCGCGCCTGCTCGGCCAGCGGTGCCTGCGGGTTATTGACCGCGGAGCAGTTGAACGCGACGCCGACGCAGCGGAACCGCTCGGTGAAGTTGTACGCCTTGTAGTCGCCGCGGTAGTCGAGCTGCCCACCGACGCGCACGCGGTTGTGAAACAACGTGACGCCGGCGTTGAGGGAGATAGAGGTCTTCGGGATGGAGGACCCGAGGAACACCGCGTCCGGGCCCACCACTACCTCGCTGACCTCAATGATGCCGTTGCCGTTCGTGTCGTTGAAGCCGAGAATCGGCCGGTCCCAGAACCCGAACAGCGGGTACCCTTCCACCTGACGGATCTCGCCGTTGACGATCGTCGGGACACCGAGTTTGACCAGCTTGTTGCTGTTGCGCGCGAAGCTGACGGACGCGTCCACCCCGACCCCGGACGCCACGTCCTTCGTGAGGCTGAGCAGCGCTTCGACTCCACGGTTCTGCACCGAGCCGATGTTCTCGAAGCGATTCTGATTGATCCCGTTGGACGGCGGCAGCGGCCGGTTCACGAGCGCGTCGTGCGTTTTCTTGTCGTAGTAGGTCAGCTCGAGGCGCATCGCGTCATGGAACAGGCCGGCGTCGAAGCCCCCTTCGAACTCCGCCGAGCGCTCGGGCTTGAGGGTGTTGTTCCCGAACGCCGTGAGGTCGATGCCCGGCTGGTCGGCCGACACGGCGCCGACCGTCGCCGTCTGTGCGGCGTAAAACAGCAGCGCCGCGGTCGTGGAGGGCTGTTGCCCGGAGGCACCGTACGCGAACCGCAGCTTCAGGTTGCTCACCGGGATGCTGCGCGGAAAGAACGTCTCATCCGACACCACCCACGAGCCCTGCACCTTGGGGTACCAGACGGAGCGCACCTGGCTGCCAAACGCGCTGTTGCGATCGTTCCGCACCCCGCCCGTCAGGAACACCCGGTCCCGCCAGCCAAACGTGTGCTCGAGATAGCTGCCTAGCGTGACCGCGACGGTCGTCGACTCGAGCGCCGTCCTGATGGCCGCTCCGGTGATCGTTTGACCCCCCGGCGGCAGCACCTGCCCGTTGGCCACCACGGCCGAAGAGTTGTCCCTCAGGTACTGGAAGCCGACCGCCGTCTTCGAAGTGAAATTCGCGTTGAGGTTGAACGACCCGGTGGCACCAAAGTCCGCCGTGTAGTGGGACAGCGTGAAGCGGTTGTCGTTGCGGCGGCCTTGGCGGAAGTTGGAGAAGGCCGGTCCCTGGTTACGCTGCTGAAACGAGACATCGGTCAGCGACGTGTAGTCCATCCCCACCGTGGCCCGAGCCGCCAGGTAGGTGGTCGGCCGCCAGTTGGCGGCGAGGCTCGGTGTCAGACGACTGATGTCCTGCTGCACCAGGATCTGGAACACGTCCCCCGGAAGGAAGAAGCCCCACTTCCCCGCCGAGCTCGCCTGCCCCACTCCGAACAGCCCGCTCGGGAGGAAGCCCGTCACATTGTTGTCGTTCTGGGGCAACCGACCTCGGCTTTGCACGACGCCGAGGTTCCCCTGGAAGTCGAGCGTCGCCATCGGCACCACGTGCACGTTGGAGCGGATGCTCACCTGCCTGAGCTCGTTGGGACGATACACCTGGTACGACGGGGGGGTGCCGCTCGAGGCGGCCGTGAGCCGCTGGTATTCAACCGCCGGAAGCCGATACACTCCGAGCTCGTCCTGATAGTCCCCCGATACGAAGTACTGTACCTGGTCGCTCCCACCGGAGACCTGCAGCCCACCCTGACCTCGGTACCCGTTGCCAATCGGGGTTTGGTTCGGATCCATCAGAACGTTGTAAGAGGTCAGGCTGTCGATCCCGCAGGAATTGAGGGTCCCGGCGACCTTGACCGAGTTGAGCAGCGTGCATTGCACGATGCGCTTGCTCGCCGGGAACGTATCCGGCAGCAGATGCCCCCAGCTTAGGTAGTTCGTGGGATAGGTGTTCTTGTCGCTCAGGACGCCGCCTTCGGTATAGACCCGCCAGCGTGCCCGCCCCGAGAGCCCGTGCCGCGTGGTGATCCGCACGACGCCGTTGGCGGCCTGCGTGCCATACAGCGTACTGGCAGAGGGTCCCTTCACGATCTCGAAGCTGGCGATCTCCTCGGGATTGAGGTCGTTGACACGGGACGGCTGCTGGCCGCCGAGGTTGACCGACAACGACTGGCTGTTGTTCTCGACCCGAATGCCATCCACGTAGTAAATCGGCTCGTTACTGAGCGAGAGACTGGTCTGGCCGCGGATGCGAACCCGCGTCCCCGTCCCGACCGTACCGCCGGCCTGCAGCACCTGCACTCCGGCCGCTCGCCCACTCAACGCATCGGCGAAGTTCGACACGGTCTGCGTTTCGATGGCCTTGGCCACGTCGATGTTGGTGATGGCGTTGCCCGACTCCCGAGCGCGCTGCTCACCGGTCGCGGTCACCACGACCTCGTCCAACGAGATGACCGCTCGCGCCAGCGTGAAGTCGGCCGTTGCCGACCCGCCCGCCGCGAGCTGCACGCCGTGCGTCTGGCTCGCGAATCCCACGGCGACGACGCGCAGCTCGTAGGAGCCGGCCGGCACCGCGGCGAGCGTATAGCGCCCGGTCGCGTTGGTCAGGACAGTGCGGTTGGTGTTACCGAGCAGAATGCGGGCGCCCGCCACGGGCAGGCTGTTCAGCTGATCGGTGACGACCCCCGTGATGGTTCCTTGCTGCCCTTGCTGCGCCCACCCCGTACTCGCCAACCCCCCCAGCAGCGCCACCACTCCCAGGGCACCGACTAGCCGCCGAATAAAAGGAATATTCATCGGTCTGTCCTCGTGCGAGAAGAATGCTCTCTGAGACGCTTGCCGACGAAACAAGAGGCTACGGGATCCGCCGTCGAGACACGCCCACCACCCCAGCACGCGCCCTCCAGGGAACCGCGCAACGGGTTTGGGCAGGGACGGCCCTACCGCCTACATCGATGCAGGAGTGCTTCGGTGGGGCAATATCGGTGAACAGACAAAGCAGGGCGCATGATCCACCTCCGTGGATCGGGTAGGACCGCACGACGGTAGAGACAAGGGTCAATACTGACTCGCGTTACAGAGGCCCGCAAGAGCCCGCTGCACTAGCGCGACACGTGCGCGACGATCTCCCGCTGCCCCGGCGCGAGCGCGACCGACACCTCTCTCCCACCCGGCCAGCGGATCCACAGGGCCACGGGCCGCTTCCCTTCCTCGAGCCCGAGCACCTGGGTCGCACCGTCCTCCGACCAGTAGCCCGACCCCCCGTGCACCTCGCGAGCGGGGCCACGCGAGCCTTCGTACTCGACGCGCAGCACCGCGCCGATGGCGTGTGGGTTCGACGCCTCCCCCACCAACCGCACGCGCAGGCCGGGCCCGGCGTGCTCGTTGTGATACAGCTTGGTCTCGGCACCATTCTGGGACACCGCAAGGTCCACCCGGCCGTCCCCGTCGTAGTCGGCGAACGCCGCACCCCGCTGGTCGCCGTACACGGCAATCCCTGAGACCTGACCCGGCACCGGCACGAGGGTGCCGTCGACCCCGCTGGTCGCCGTACACGGCAATCCCTGAGACCTGACCCGGCACCGGCACGAGGGTGCCGTCGCCTCTCCCCAAGAGCAGAAGGCCGCGACCGGCGTCGTAGCGCGGCGTCCCGATCTCGGTGGGAAAGAAGTTCTGCGCCAGGAACAGATCCTCGTGCCCGTCGCCGTCGAAGTCCGCCACCCCGGCGTAGAACGCCGGGGCGAACTGTGCTTCCGGCGGCAGCGGCACCGCCTCGAACTTCCCGCCCCGGTTGAACAGCACCACGTGGTCCAGCGTTGCAGCCTCGAGGCGTTGCGCCCGCTCGAGCCCGCGACCGAGCACGTCCTGGAGCGACGCGTTGGCGTACGCCGCGAAGCTGCGGGTGCCGAAGCGCACCCCCGGCAGCGCGGTCATGAGCCTGTCGAGCTGCGTGAGCGGGGCGATCGCGCGCAGCCGGTCGTCGTATTGGGCCTCGATCATGTCCCAGCGGCGCGATCCGGCGAAGTCCCCGTAGTACAACAGCAGCGGGTGCGCCGCATCGACGTGATACTTGGTGTTGCGGCCCCAGCTCGTCGCGACGATGTCGAGGCGACCATCCCCGTCCAGATCTCCCGTCGTCACCCCGTTCCAGCGACCCACCCAGCGGTCCAGTCCCCACTCGACGCTCGCGTCGCGCAGGCGGCCGTGGTCGTTCAGGAACAGCTTGAGTGATCCCCACTCCGGCGCGAGGATCAGATCGGGCCAGCCGTCGCCGTTCACGTCGGAGAAGACGGCGGCAGAGATGAGGCCGACGCGCTCGAACAGCTTGGTGTTGGCCTCGTCCAGCACCAGCCGCCCCCCACCCTCGTTGCGGAAGAGTCGCGACGACGCTGCGCCCGGATACGTGCCCGGCAACAGCTTGAGTGATCCCCACTCCGGCGCGAGGATCAGATCGGGCCAGCCGTCGCCGTTCACGTCGGAGAAGACGGCGGCAGAGACGAGGCCGACGCGCTCGAACAGCTTGGTGTTGGCCTCGTCCAGCACCAGCCGTCCACCTTCGTTGCGGAATAGTCGCGACGACACTGCGTCCGGATACGTGCCCGGCGCCACGCGCCCCCCGACGAACAGATCGAGGTCGCCGTCCCCGTCTACGTCGGCCACGGCAAGCGGGCCGACGCTGGCCACGTCTCCCGGGATGACCGGCGTGGTCGACCCGGTGCCCGGCACGACCGCCAGCACCGACGGCACCGCCGCCGCCTCGGCCGGCGTCTGCGACTCGTAGTTCGACTGGCCCACCAGCAGCACCGTTCCGCTCTTGCGGTCGGGCAGCGGCAACACGGTGGTCTCGTCGTAGCGGGCGCGAGGGAGGTGCAACTCGACCTTCTTCAAGCGGCCGTGGTCGTTGCGGTAGTAGGCGAGCGAGCCGCCGCGGCCCGAGGTGATCAACAAATCTTCATTTCCGTCGCCGTCGACGTCGTACCACGTAACACCGGGGCCGAGCTGGCTCAGCGCCTGTGGCAGCAAGGGTTGGCGGGCCCAGTCGTTGTAGGGCGTCTCCACATGGCGGTGACCAAGCTCGGCAGAGACATCGCGGAACCAAGGGGCTGGGGGCTGGGGGCTGGGGACTGGGGCCGACCCCGGACGCAAGCTCGGGGGGATGGGAGGCTCGCGGATCTCATACTCGCGGTTCGACTTCACCCCATGAATCACGGAGCGTCCGCCGCGCCTCCAGTCCACTTCGATCGTCAGCTCCGTGGCGTTTCCCGCGGCGAAGGTGTACAGGGGATCGGAGCCCGAGAGATAGTTGCCGCCGAGTACGACCTCCTTCTGCTGCACCGGAACGGGGCCGCCCAACAGGCGGATCTTGGAGCCGGCGCCGGCGGTATTCGGTGCCTGACCGCGCAGCCGCACGGCTACGCGCGGCGCGCTGGTGCGGTTGCGGAACACGGCCGCCGGGGAGCCGAGCCGACTGACGACGACGTCCAGGGCCCCGTCCCCGTCCAGGTCCGCCAGCGCCATCCCGTGGGAAATGGCGTCGTCGGCCCCGAACCCCCACTGCTCCCCGACGTCGGAGAACGTGAGGTCGCCGTTGTTGCGGAACGCGACGCTCCGCACCGCCAACTTGGGAAACTGCGCGAGCTCCCGCCGCCACTCGAGCCCCGTGAAGGTCGTGCGGATGCGCTCCCAGGTGTCCGCGTCCATCACATCCCACAGGTGGCCGCTGGTGATGAGCAGGTCCTCGTAGCCGTCGAGGTCCACGTCGAGGAACTGGGCATCCCAGGACCAGTCGGACGCTTCGACCCCGGCGTAGCTCGCCAGTTCCGCGAAGCTGCCGTCACCGCGGTTCCGGAACAGCGTGTTGCGCTGCCACTGGGGCCGGTCCGCGATCTGCCCGATCAGCTTGGGGAGCGGCGTGTGGGTGGGCAACTCGGTCTTACGGCGCGGTCCCCGGCCCAGCATATCGGCGACGAAGATGTCGACGTAGCCGTCGCGGTCCACGTCGGAGAAATCCACCCCCATCGAGGAGTTGCTGGTGTTGCGGAGCGCGAGGAGCGGCGCGGCGCGAAACGTCCCCTTCCCGTCGTTCAACCACAGGAAGTCCGGATCCTCGAAGTCGTTGCACACATACAGGTCCGGCGCCCCGTCGCCGTCCAGGTCGGTGAACTTGGCCGACAGGGCGAAGTACTCGGGGACGGTGGCGAGCGGCTTGCCGGTCTCGTCGCGGAACCGCCCCCCGGTCCACGGGACAAGAGTGAAGTGTCCCGTGCCGTCGTTTAAGTAGAAGCCGTCGGGCTCGGCGCGCTGCTGCATCGCGACCAGGCCGTATTCGGGCCGATCCACGACGCGGTAGTCCTTGCGAGAGAGTGAAGTGTCCCGTGCCGTCGTTTAAGTAGAAGCCGTCCGGTTCGGCGCGCTGCTGCATCGCGACCAGACCGTATTCGGGCCGATCCACGACGCGGTAGTCCTTGCGAAACTTGGGGACCACCTCGAAGTGGTGGCGGCCCACTTCGCGCACCACTTGGTTGAACGCCCGCTCCTGCGGCGGATAGACGTCCATCGCCGAGCGGGTCTTGTAGTTGGCCACGTAGAGGTCGAGGTGGCCGTCCCCATCCACATCGGTCAGGGTCATCGTCATGCTGGCGGCGTGGGAGGCCAGCCCGGCTTCGGCCGTCCGCTCCGTGAACACCCCGTGCCCGTCGTTCAGGAACAGCGCCACACCGCCGCCCAGTGTGCTGACGAGCAGGTCCAGGTCGCCGTCGCCGTCCACGTCGGCGAACACGGCGCCCGTGGAGTGGCGCCCCGCGAGGGCGACGCCAGCCCGAGCGGTGATGTCCTCGAAGCGCCAGCCTCCCAGGTTCTTGTACAGGACGTTCGAGCCTTCGTTGCTCGTCAGGTAGACGTCTGGCCGGCCGTCGCCGTCCACATCGCCCAGGGCCACGCCGCCGCCTTGCGCCAGGTGGCGGTTCCAGAGCGCGCTGTCGAGCGTGACGGCGTTGGTGAAACGGATGCCGGTCTGTGATGGGGGGAGCTCAGCGAATCCGGGTTGGCCACCACGTGGCACGCTCAGCTCGCGCCAGCGATACCCCGCCTCATCGTGCCAGCCGGGGGCGGGCGAAGCGGCGTCGCGACAGCCCGAGCCGAGCGCCAGGCCCGCCGCCAAGAGGCCAGAGGTGACCGAGAGCGGGCGCGGGGCCCTGGAGCTCCAGCACATGCCTCACCCTTCAGGGTTGTGCTACGCCGAGCCCATCCTTCAGGATGGGATATCCGCGAGGGGTCCGGAAACAAACAGGCGCGCCGACGAGCGACGCGCCTGTTGGCGTCGACGGGACGACCGCGGAGACGGCCTAGCGGCGGCGGCCCAGAATCGCGCCGATTTCCCTGCGCGCCCGCGCCTGCTGCTCCAGCTCGGCCCATACCTGCGGCGCGTTCGTCACCAGGGCCGCGACGACGCTCGGCGTCGGGGGCACATCGCAGCTGCCGTCGGGATGAGCGGCACCGCCGCACGTATAGAGCGACCGCTGCAGCACCCCCAACTCCTTCGCGGGCACCGGCATCTCGTGCGGCGTGAGCGGCTCCAACTTGTCGATGCGCCGCTGATTGTAGAACGGCACCGTGTTGGAGCCCGGTAGCTCGACATCCTGCTCGTACTGCAGCTCCTGGAGCAGGTTGGCGTCCACCGCGGTGGCGGGCGCGAGGCCGCCGCGTGGCCGGTTCAGGCGATCGGGGCCAACGCGCGTATAGTTGATGAGCGTCGCCGCCAATGCGAGATCTTGTGGGCTCCCTCGGATCAGCGCCTCCGCCCAAATCAGGTCGTTCTCGGCCGCGAGCACCATCGGACCGTCCAACGCCCCCGCCGTCAAGGTGCCTGCTGGATTGTCGCCGCACCCGGGGAAGCTGTCGTAGCGGATCTGTCCAATGGCGCTCTGGTGCCACGACCCGCGCGTCTTGTTCCCGAACTCCTGGCCCTTCACCCAGACGTAGTCGTATCCAGCCCTCCTCACCGTGTGCGTGTCCGGGTAGGCGTCGAGCACATCCTTCGCGTACCCTGCATTGCCCCAGAAGCTACCGTCACCTAGCCGTTTGTCGGCCGAGTTCGGCTGGGTGTTCTTGGTGATATCCCAGGGGTCCGGCTGGGTCGCGGCATCCATCAGGTGCGACACGCGGGTGTGGATCCGCATCGTGGTCACGTCGTTGCTCCAGACCTTCAGGAAGTCGCACCACGTGACGCACGCATCCTGATGGAAGACCCAGTCGAACGCCTTCCCGGAGCTGATGCCCTTGGAGGCGTAGCCCGCCACCTTTGCCCAATCGACCGTGGCGGTCTGCGCCGCGCTACGCGCGAAGTAAGCCAGGTTCCGCGCCGCCATCGTGTTCGCGATCTGGACGATCTGCACGTTGGTGTACGTCTGGCTCGGGCTGCCGAAGAACTCAGCGGGAACGGTGAAGACGTTCGCAGTCGCCAGCGCGATCGCTTCGTCGAACTTCGCCGCCGCGGCGTCGCGCAGCTGCGCCGCCGTCGAGAACTTCAGCGTCAAGAGGTCGGTGTTGTAGTCGACGATGAAGCCCTGATCGTAGTTCAGCGCGACGCTGCTCATGGACAACGCCTGCACCAGTATCGCGATCGTCTCCACCATCTTTGTGTTGGCCGCGTCCGAGATGACGAGGTTGTTCGTCCGGATAGCGGTGAGGACGGCGTTGGCCGAGGACAGGGCCGAGTAGTACCCGTACCACAGCGCCTCGATCTGGGTCCGTTGTGCCGAGGCAGGATTGTTTTGCCACTCGACGCGGGGGTAGAAGGGGCCTTCGGTCTGTACTCCGCACGTGCCGTTGGTCGCCGTCGTGTACACGTCCCAGTTCTGATTGGTACACCCCGTATAGAACCGGATGTTGAAGTTGTTCCACATCGCCACGTGGCTCCGCGCCATGACCGCCAACGTCGTGGCCGGATACTGGTCGGCCCCGAAGGAACCCTGCCCCGTCTCATACCAGGTCCGCAGGGCGCCTAAGGCGACTGACTGAACGGTGGCCGGGTCCGACAGCGCACGGCTCCGGTCCGGCTCGTTCGGGTTGGAGACCGACAGGCTATCGCATCCGCCCGCGAGGACCAGGGCCACCATCAGGCCCAGCCCCTCCGGGATACGCTTGATCAAGCTCATAGGTCGCACGCTCCGAGAGAAGGTTGGTCGCGGGTCAGAAGTTGATCTCCGCAAAGCCCGTGAACGTCCGGAAGTTCGGGTACGAGAAGCCGTCGACTCGGAACGAGTAGGGGTCGCCCGACAGGCCGGCCACCTCCGGATCGTACCCCGAGTACTTGGTGAAGGTGAACAGATTGCGCCCGATCACCCCCAACCGCAGGCTGTTGATCCCGAGGCCGAGCTTGGCCAAGGTGTTGCGGTCGAAGGTGTAGCTGACGTTCAGCTCCTTGATCTTGACGTACGTGCCCGGCTCGACGAAGAAGTCGATCGGGTTGATGCCGTTGTAGACCGCCTGGTAGTAGCTGATCGGCTTCTTGCCGGTGCTGTAACACGCCGGGAGGCTGCCGGAACAGCCTGCGGCCGTGGGCTTGTTCGACTGGTCGTAGACACGGTCGCGATACTCAAAGAACGGCCACTGCCGCGTGGCGTTGTAGATGCTTCCGCCCTGCACCCAGTCCACCAGCGCATAGGCGGCAAAGCCCTTGTACCGCAGGTTCGTCGTGAAGCTCGCGTTGAAGTCGGGGTTCACGTCGGCGATCTGCACCACCTTGTTCCCCGCGGGATCCACGTAGCCGATGTACTTCTCGTTGACGGTATGGTAGCTGGCCGTGGTCACGAGGTACCCGTCCTCGTTCACGGTGTAGTTGGCGGGGTCATAGGTCAGGCCCGGTCCACAGCCCGCCGCCTTCTTCACCGGGTCGTCGCACAGCTGGGCGAAGCTGCGCACGATCTTCGTGCCGTAAATGACGCCGAACGTCTCGCCCGGGGCGATCCGGAACATCTGCACGACCTCGTTGTTGCCGGCGTAGTCCGGTCCGACGAGGAACGGCGCCTCGCTGAGCTGGGTGATCGTCTGGCGCGTGCGGTCGGCGGCCACGTTCAGCCGCCAGGAAAACTCCGGCCGGTCCACGAGAATCGCGCCCAGCGCCAGCTCGTGGGTCTTGCCGAGCAGCGTGCCCGCGTTCTGCCACTGCCCGTTGCGGTAGCCGGTCACCGAGGAGAGCGGTACCAGCAGGATCTGGTCCTTCGTCTCCTTGCGGGAGTACGAATACTCCAGCGAGAACCGGTTGAGGAAGTCGACGTTGCCCCCCAGCTCCAGCTCGCCGGAGTGCGCCGGCTTGAGCGCCTTGTTGCCGAGCGTCTGCGGCACCGGCACGCCGCCCTCGATCGAGAAGGTCTCGTACTGAGCGGCGAATGTGGGGCGCAGCCCCGCGGTCCCGTAGGACGCGCGCAGCTTCAGCTCGTCGATTCCGTTGATGTGGAAGTCCTGCGACACGCGGTACGCGCCCGACGCGCGGTAGTACGTTTGCCAGCGGCTGTCCGGGCCGAACAACGACGACCCGTCCCACCGCACCAGCCCGTCGACGATATAGCGATCCTTGATGTCGAGGCCCGAGATGACGTAGTAGTTCTTGTTGCGGATCGTGATATCCCGCGAGCCCGGCGACAGCGTCGAGAAATGGACCGCCGTGAACTCCGGCGTCCCCACGACGTAGAAGTTCCCGCCACTCAGGGAGAAATTGTTCGCGGTCTGATCCTCATACACGTAGGCCGCCTTGGTCGTGTTGCGCACATTCCAGGAGCCGAGGCGGAAGCTGCGCACGCTGGTGAGGGTCGCGCCGGTGTTGAACGTGCGGCCACCGCTGTCCACCTTGACGAGACCGCCCGGCGTCGGTTGGCCGTGCGAGTCCAGAAAGTTCTTCGGCGTCTCGTCGGTGTAGCGGGACGACTCCTGGTCGTAGTTGTAGTTGCCTTCGAACGACAGCCAATCGAAGATCCGGTAGGTCGCCTTCGCGTACCCGGTGTAGCGCGACCGGTCGGTGGTGATCCGCTCGTTGGCCAGCGTGTAGACCGGGTTCGTGGCGTTCGGCAACTGGTGCGGGATCTGCGCCCGGTAGGGCGTCCCGTCCGGATTCGGGGCGAACAGGTTGATGTACGGCTCGATGAACGTCACCGCGAAGAACGGCGCGCCGGGGCCCTGCGCCACCTGGTTGTTGTTCGACTTGCCGAAGAAGCCGCCCACCGACAGGTCGAGCCGGGGCGTCAGCGCCTGATCCACGTTCACCCGGAAGTTCTGCCGGTCGTAGCCCTTGAGCAGGATGAGGACGCCGTCCTGCTTGGTGTTTTGGAACGACACGTTGAAGTTCGTGTTGCCGCGCCGCTGCCCGATCGAGATGTAGTTCGTGTAGAACGCGCCGTGCGACAGCAGCTGGGACTGCGCGTCGTACACGGACTTGCCGTAGGCGTTGTAGGGAACGTCGGCGATCCCGTCGGCCTTCACCGCCGGCAGGCCGGTTGGACCGACCAAGCAAGTGGCGACATTGAGCGCGACGCACGCGCCGTTCTTGCTGATGAAGTCCCCGTTGTTGACGGTACTGCCATTCGCGTCGGTGTACGTCCCCACCGTGTCGATCACGTACGGAGACGCGAGCGCCGTCGGGATCACCTTGGGGCGGAACGACTGGCCGTACTCGTTGCGCACCTGCACCACCAGCTTGCCATCCGGGACGCGCTCGCCCCGCTTCGTGAAAACCTGGACGACGCCGTTCGCCGCGTCCGAGCCGTACAGCGACGACGCCGCCGCGCCCTTTACCACCTCGACGCGCTCGATGTCCTCGGAGTTGATGTCGGCGAGGCCGTGCCGCGTGATCGTCCCATCCACGATGATCAGCGGACCGGGCGCTTCGGTTGCGGGGCACGGTTGCGAGCTGCAGGCCGAGGGCGATGTGAGAGCGGTGGCCGAGCGCAGCCGGATCGTCGGCTCGCCGCCCGGCGCGCCGCTGGAGTTGATCAACCGGGCGCCTGCCACCTTCCCCTCGAGCGAGCCCAGCGCGGTCACCGCCGGCGCCTGCTGCAGTTGCGATGCGTCGACGTGCCCCACCGCGAAGGTGAGCTTCTTGACCTCGGTCGCCTCCGCGACACCCGTGACGACGACGGCGTCGAGCGTCATCGGATCGAACTTGAGCTCGAGGTTCTGGGTCTGCGTCCCCGGGGTCAGCGTGATTTGGCGCGTGGCCGGGGAATAGCCGATGTAGCGCCCGCGCAATGTGACGGTCTGCCCTTTCGAGCGCTCCGGCGGCACTGTCAGCGTGTACGTGCCGGTCGTCGTGGTGGCGACGGCGAGGTTCAGCTCGTCGATGACAACCAGGGCGCCACCGAGCGCTTCGCCCTGGCGGCCGCTGACCTTCCCGGTGACGACGGCCCCTTGCGCATGCAGCCATCCCACTGCGCCGACGAGCAATGCCGCGGTGACAACGAGGACTCCGGGTGTGCGCAACGTGGCGTGCCTCATGCTGACCCCCCAAAAAAGAAGTGGCTCGGGGCGAACGCACTCTCGTGCTGCGACCGTCCGGACATTCAACGCTTGCGGGACCGGTGTGACGGCACCGGAAGTGAGGAACGTCCCCGGCGACGCCGGGAACGGACGGCTATGCATATAGTGCACCCCCGTCCGACACGGGCGCAAGATGGCTAGGGAGCCGCCCCGCTCGAGGGCCCCACGCTCTTTCCGGGCAGGTTTCAAGGCGATATCCAAAGACCCCTACGCTCTTTCCTGGCAGGTTTCAGGGCGGTACTATAGCTGCAGCCGGAGATCGCACTGCACACTCGGCCCCTTCCACCCGCGCGTCGGGCCGCCCCATGGCTCCTCCTCGCCGCGTGCGTAGCCGCACCGGCGATCGTCCCTGCCCAGCAGAGCCGCCGGGGCGTGCTCCACGGCCAGGTCGTGGCCCGGGCCACCCGGGATTCCATCCCAGCGGCCCGGGTGGTCGTCGATACGCACGACACCGTCGCGGCGGACACGAGCGGCCGGTTTGAGCTGGCGCGCGAGCCGGGGCAGTACACGCTCGAGGTCAGTGCGGTCGGGTACTCTCCGGGGGTGTGGCACATCCGACTACGGGAGGGAAAGACGCTCCAGCACGTCTTTGAGCTGGAGCCGGCCTACCAGCTGGCGGGCGTGGTCGTCGAGGCGACGCCGGGCTCGATCGGCCGGCGGTTCGCTGACTTCGAGCGGCGGCGCCACGCGCGCATGGGCTACTTCATCACCAAGGAGCAGATCGAGCGCGCGGGGTCGGCCACCCTGATCGACATCCTCGTCACCGTGCGCGGGGTGGAGCAGGTCTGCCTCACGAACGATTGCATCGCCAAGATGGTTCGCTCGCCGCCGGGGTGTTACCCGCAGTACTTCCTCGACGGTACGGAGTCGACGCCCTACTTCGCGCGCAATACGCCACCCCAAGACATCCAAGGCATCGAGATCTACCGCGGCTCATCCGAAACACCGGGCGAGTTCATCGGGAGCAACTCCGGCTGCGGCGTCATCGCCATCTGGACCAAGTCCTCGCCCTGAAGCCGCTGCTCGGTTCCCGGCGCCTCTGGTTTGCTGCTGCGGCGATCTCCCTCTTCGCCTGCTCGAAGTCGCGCACCCCCGAGCACCCCGCATCGACAGCGCCGGCGTGGCTGGTCGAGCGCGCCCGCCAGGAAGCCGAGGCGGCGGGGCGGTCGCAGGTGCTGCACGACTTCTGGTTCACCGATCGTCGCGCCGCGAGCGGCATCACGTTCGAGAACCGCAGCGTCGACGACGCGGGCAAGGCCTACAAGCATGGCCACTACGATCACGGGACGGGGTTGTGCGCCGCCGACGTGGACGGTGACGGACTCCCCGACCTCTTCTTCGTCAGCCAGCTAGGCACCAGCGAGCTGTGGAAGAACCTGGGCGACGGCCGATTCGCCGATATCACCGACGCGGCCGGCCTCCGCATGCCGGACGCCATCGCCGTCGGCTGCTCGTTCGCCGACATCGACAACGATGGGGATCCCGATCTGTTCGTCACCACCGTGCGCCACGGCAACCGGCTGTTCGAAAACCTGGGCGGCGGCAAGTTTCGCGACATCACCGCACAGGCGGGAGTGGGGTACGTCGGCCACTCATCGGGTGCGGTCTTCTTTGATTATGACGGCGACGGCCTGCTCGATCTGTTCGTCACCAACGTCGGCGTGTATACGAGCAACCAGAAGGGGCCCGGCGGCTACTACGTCGGCCTGACCGACGCCTTTCACGGCCATACCCACCCCGAGCGCGCCGAAGTCAGCATCCTGTACCGCAACCTCGGCGGCAATCGATTCAAGGACGTGTCCCACGACGTCGGGCTCGTGGACAAGAGCTGGAGCGGCGACGCCACCGTCATCGACGTGAACGACGACGGCTTTCCCGACCTCTACGTCCTCGATATGCAGGGGGAGAATCACCTCTGGCTGAACGAAGGCGGGAAGCGGTTTCGCGACGCCACCCGCAGCTATTTTCCCAAGACCCCATGGGGTGCGATGGGGGTGAAGGCGTTCGACTTTGACGGCGACGGCCGGGTGGACCTGTTCGTCACCGACATGCACTCGGACATGTGGGTCAATATTCCACCCGGCGACTGGGCGGCCGAGGCCAGCAAGGCCGACTCGGCGCCGGCGCCCGCTGATTTCTTTCCGGACGGGAAAGCCCGTTTCATCTTCGGGAACGCGCTATTCGCGAACCGCGGCGGCGGCCGGTTCGAAGAGGTCTCGGACGCGGTGGGGGTGGAAACCTACTGGCCCTGGGGGCCCAGCGTGGACGACCTCAACGCCGACGGGTGGGACGACATCTTCGTGGCGGCCGGCATGAACTTCCCGTATCGCTACGGGATCAACTCGGTGCTCTTGAACGAAGCGGGCCGGCACTTCCTCCCCAGCGAATTCTTGCTGGGCGTCGAGCCGCGGCCCAACGGCGCGACCGATCAGGTCTGGTTCACGCTCGACTGCAACGGTGCGGATCGCGGGCAGTTCTTCTGCTCCGCCTGCGCCCAGGCGGGCGGGGCCGCGCTGGGCTGCCGCCAAGACAGCACGGGCCATTGGACCGTGCTGGGCTCGCTCGGCACACGCGCCGCGGTGCTGCTAGACATCGATGGAGACGGCGATCTCGACATCGTGACCAACGAGTTCAACGGGCCGCCGCAGGTGCTGGTCAGCGATCTCGCGCAGCGGCATCACGTCAACTCTCTCGCAGTTCGGTTACGGGGCACGCGCTCGAACCGCGAGGGGCTCGGCGCGCGGGTCACGGTCGTCCTCCCGGGCGGGAGGCGGATTCTCAAGGTGCTCGACGGGAAGTCCGGTTACCTCTCCCAGAGCGACCTGCCGCTCTACTTCGGCTTGGGCGGCGCGGATCACGCCGCCTCCCTCGAGGTGCGCTGGCCCTCGGGTCGGCGTCAGACGGTTGCCGGCCCCATCCAGGCCGGTCGCCCCATCGAGGTCGTCGAGCCCTAGCGCGTCGCCAGAAACCGCGCCGCCTCCGCGAGGCCGGGAAGGCTCGGGTCGGCGCGATGCCACATCTCTCGCAGCTCACGGTAGGCGCTGGCCGCGGTATTCCGGTCCCCGGCGGCGGCCGCCGCCCGGCCGAGGCCGAGCAGCGACAACGCCCGCTTGGGGGCGTGCGCGAGGGCTCGCGCGAACTCGACCTGGGCCTCGCCGGCGCGGCCGGCTTGCAGCAGCATCTCGCCCAACAATTCGTGCGCCGGCTTGACGTCCGCGGGCGGTCCAAACTCGACTGGCATCGCGTCCTCGAGCGCCGTCGCCTCCTGCATCAGCGCGACCGCGTCCGCGGGGACTCCCCCTGCTCCCCCCGCTCCCCCCGCCTGCCGCAGCAACGCCTGCAGCTCTTTCTGGAGAATGTCCGGGACTTGGTCCCTCTCCTGACCCGGGTCGGGAGGGGCACGATTGCGATTGAGGGCGACGAGGTCCGCCAGGCCGTGCTCGGCGCCGGCGCGGTCACCGCGCTTCAGGGCGCTGAGCCCCGCGATGAACAGGTCCAGCGCCGCGTCTCGCGCGCGCACGCCTGCGAGGTCGATACTCCACCGCAGGCAGGGACAGTCCCAGCGCTCGGCGTTCATGACATAGTCGGCGCGCATCTGCGCCAGTACGGCCCGACCGCGGCGCGCCTGGTTCATGTTTTGGTGCATGAGGTCGAGGTGTCGCAGCGCGTCCCCGTACCGGCCCTGCTGCAGATAGCCGTATCCGAGCCAGGCGGTGTAATGGTGGGGACCCCAGGCCGCGCGGTTCTGCCCGGACGCGATCTCGTTCTGCGACACCACCTCGTCCCACATCCCCAGCGCGAGGAAGATGTGGGTGGTCATGTGCTGCGCGTGCGCGGCGTCCGGCGCGATCCTCGAGTAGGCACGCGCCGCCGCCAGCCCGAGGGGCGCATGGATCGGGTCGTCGTAGCAGTGAATCAGCACGTGCGCGGCACCCGGGTGGTTGGGATTGTCGCGAAACACGGGCTCGACGATCGCTGCGGCTCGCAGGTAGGTAGCGGTGTCGCGCACCCCCTGACTCAGGCCCAGCAGCGAGAGCGCGTAGAACACCTTCGCCTCGCGGTCCGCGCCAAACCGGGCGACCAGGCGCTCCATGGCGAGCGCGTAGGCCGTGTCCCGCTGCGTCTTCGAGCCGGCGCCGTACAGGGCTTCGACGGCATCGAGATACGCTTTCTCTCGGGGGGTGGGGGCCTTGGCGCGCCGGGCCTCACGCGTCGGGCCGAGCCGCTGGAGCGCGGCCCGGGCGGCGTTCTGGTCCTGCTCGTTCCAGATAGGATGGGTATAGGCGAGAGCCTCGCCCCAGTAGGCCAAGGCGAACCCGGAATCGATTCGCTGCGCCTCCCGGAACGCTTGCAGTGCATCCTGGTACTCGAAGCTGTGCAGCAACAGCACGCCGCGCAAAAACGGCGCCTGAGCAGCAGGAGCCCCCGACGTGGGAAAGTCGATCGTCCCGAGGCGCGGTGTCTGCGCCGACCGCAACTCCCCCGCCCCGGCGAGGCAGACCAGGGCCACCCCTAGCGGGCCCAGCGTCATGCGTGTCATCCGATCAAGATACCGTCTTCGCTCACGCGGCGCGGGCGCTTTAGCTTAGACCCCGGCCTCAACCACAGGACGTCACACGATGACAGATGCGCCGCTTTCCCGCCGCGCCCTCCTCGCCGGAGCGGCGGGCGCGCTCAGTGCCCAAGCGCTGCGGCGGTCCGGGCTCGCTCAGACTCCTGAGCACTCAGCCGCGCTCGCCCCACCACCCGACTCCACCAAGGTTCCAGGCAGCCCGGCCAGCGCCCTCGGTCAACGCTCCGCGTTCGAGCGGCCGCGCCGTATCGTCACGGGGAGCATCTCGCTCACACCCCTGCAGGACCTTTGCGGTATCGTCACGCCGGCGGACCTGCACTTCGAGCGCCACCACGCTGGCGTCCCGACCATCGACCCGCAGCGCTACAAGCTGTTGATCCACGGGATGGTCGAGCGGCCCATGGTATTCGATCTCGCCGCCCTCAAGCGCTTCCCCGCCGTGTCGCTCCCGTACTTCCTCGAGTGCTCCGGCAACGGGGCCTCGAGCTACCGGGACATCCGACCGGAGCTCTCGCCCCAGCGCATCGACGGCCTCACCAGCACGAGCGAATGGACGGGCGTGCCGCTCGCCACGCTGCTACGGGAGGTTGGGGTGAGGCCCGCCGCCAAGTGGTTCCTCGCCGAGGGACAGGACGCGGCGGTGATGACGCGGAGTATCCCCATCGAGAAGGCGTGGGACGACGCCTTGATCGCCTACGGCCAGAACGGCGACGCGCTGCGCCCCGAGCAGGGTTACCCCGCCCGCCTCTTCCTGCCGGGATGGGAAGGGAACGCCAACGTGAAATGGATCCGCCGCATCGAGGTCGCGGATCGCCCCTTCATGACGCGCGAGGAGACCTCCAAGTACACCGATCCGCTGGCGGATGGCACGGCGCGCATGTTCAGCTTCGTCATGGACGCGAAGTCCATCATCACGTTCCCCGCCTACCCGGTCACGCTGCCCGGCAGGGGCTGGTGGGACATAACCGGGATCGCCTGGAGCGGCCGTGGCCGGATCACCCGGGTGGACGTCAGCACCGACGGTGGCGCGCGGTGGGCCCCCGCCGTGCTGCAGCAGCCCGTGCTCCCGAAGTGTCACACGCGGTTCCGCTATCTGTGGAACTGGGACGGGCGCGAAGCGATGTTGCTGAGCCGCGCGGTGGACGAGACCGGTTACGTGCAGCCCACCCTGGAGCAGCTCCGCAAAGCACGCGGGCTCGGCACCTACTACCACTTCAATCACATCCGAGCGTGGCGGGTGCGGTGGGACGGCGCTGTCGTCTTCGGACTGGAAGGGTGATCATGCGCGCGATGGCGGCGGCGTGCGCGCTCGCGCTTGTGGGAAGCGCCTGCGGGCGCAGGGAGACGGGAGAAGTGCGGGGCGGTGCGCCAAAGCCGTACGGCTTTGGGAGACCCGCCGCCGCCGACGAAGTCCGGGCGTGGGACATCGATATGATGCCGGACGGGAGCGGGTTACCCGCCGGGAGCGGCACGGCATCGCGCGGCGCTTTGCTGTACCAGCGCAAGTGCGCCGCATGCCACGGCAAGACGGGAACCGAAGGGCCGTTCGACCCGCTCGTGGCGCGGGAGCGGCGCCCGGACTTCCCGTTCGGGCGTGACCCCACGCTGGTGAAGGCGATCGGCAACTACTGGCCCTACGCCACGACGCTGTACGACTATATCAACCGCGCCATGCCGCTCGACGCGCCGGGCTCACTCAAGCCCGACGAGGTGTACAGTCTGGTGGCGTTTCTCCTGTGGCGGAACGGGATCACCGCGGACACCGCTGTGATGAGCGCGCAGAGCCTGCCCCGCGTGGTCATGCCGGCGCACGATCGGTTCGTGCTTGACAATCGGCGGGGCGGACGGGAGATCCGCTAGCGCCGCGCGGGACTCGGACGGTGGCGCGCCTCTCCGCTCGACGCTATCCTAGAGGGCCGAGCGGCCCAGCCGCCGCGGCGACCGCTGCCTCGTCGTGAACCCCGGACGCGACACATACGCATGAAGCGAACGATCGCGGCCGCCTTGGTGCTCCTGGCCTTGCCGGGCTTGGGGCGCGGGCAATCCGACCCGCTCGCGGCCCGCTCCAAAGGCCGGCCCGACGCGCCCGTGACCGTGTACGAGATGTCCGATTTCCAGTGCCCCTTCTGCCGCAGCTTCGCGCTCACCACCCTGCCGATCCTCGAGCGCGAATACGTGCAGACCGGGAAAGTCCGGCTCGTCTACATCAACCTGCCGCTCCCCTATCTCCACGCCAACGCGTTCGCCGCCGCGCTCGTGGCGACGTGCGCCGCCCGGCAAGGGAAGTTCTGGCCGATGCACGACGCGCTGTTCCAGCATCAAGAGGCATGGGCCGCCCTGAAGGACCCGGTGCCGTATCTGCTCGCACTCGCTGACTCGGCAGCAGGTCTCGACCGGGCCCGCTCGGCGCGCTGCGTGGCCGAGCCGGCCGTCGCGGCGGAGGTCCGCTCGGACGCGGCGCGCGCGGCGGCCTCCGGCGCCACCAGCACCCCGACGTTCTATATGGAAGGGGGACTGCTCGAAGGGGCGCAGCCGATCGAGGTGTTTCGCGCCGCGTTGGACTCGATCTACCGCAGCAAGACGGCCCCCCCCCGCCGGACCCGGTGATGGGGGACCGCCCTTCCTTCATATATCGGCTGAGCGTGCGGCTGGCCGAGCGGGCGCTGCCGCTTGCCGCCCGGTTCGACAAGAAGATCGCCCGCGGCCTGGACGCGCGCCGTGGCGTACTGGAGCGGCTCGCCGCCTGGGGGCAGGCCCAGCGCGACCCCCGGCGACCGCTCGTCTGGGTGCACGCCCCCTCGGTGGGCGAGGGCCTGCAGGCGAAGCCCGTGCTGGAGAGTCTTCGGGCTGAGCGGCCGCAGTGGCAGCTCGTCTACACCCACTTCTCTCCCTCGGCCGAGCGACTCGCCCGCACCCTCCCCGTGGACCTGGTGGACTACCTCCCGTTCGACCGCCCCGCCGACATCGCGGCCGTCCTGGAAGCGCTGCAGCCCTCGGCGCTGGTGTTCTCGAAGCTCGACGTGTGGCCCGAGCTCACGCTCGCCGCGCGGCGCCGCGGCGTGAAGCTGGGGCTGATTTCGGCGACCGTGGCGCTCGAGAGCTCTCGGCTGCGCTGGCCCGCGCGCCGCTGGGCGGAGCCCGCCTACCGCGCGCTCGATCGCGTGGGGACGATCAGCGAGGACGACGGCCGGCGGCTCCGGCAGCTGGGCGCGCGGGGCGACGTGATCGAAGTGACGGGCGACACGCGCTACGACAGCGTCGCGGAGCGCGCCGAGCGCTTCGACCGGACGCGCGAGCCGTTCGCGCGGCTCGCCGCCGCGCCCGCCGGGACGTTCACCGTCGTGGCGGGCTCCACCTGGCCGGGCGACGAGGCGGTCGTGCTCGCCGCGTTCGTCGACCTGCTCGCCCAGGTTCCCGCGGCGCGTCTCATCCTGGCGCCGCACGAACCCAACCCCGACCACCTGGCGGGCATCGCGGAACGGACCCGGCATTTGAAGCTGCCCCGCCCGGTGCGCTTGTCGCAGCTCGAGCACGCGGCGTCCTCGCCGGTGACTGTCGTGGACCGCGTCGGCATCCTCGCCGACCTGTACGCGATCGGCGACGTGGCGTTCGTGGGAGGCGGCTATCACCGCGCGGGGCTCCATTCGGTGCTCGAGCCCGCGGTCTTCGGGGTGCCCGTCACCGTGGGCCCTCACTGGCACATGAGCCGCGACGCCGCGCTGCTGATCGAGCGGGGCGGCGCGGTAGCCCTGCCGGCCGATGGGCGGCACCCGCTGCACTCACAATGGCTCGTGTGGCACCACGATCCGGCGGCGCGCCGCAAGGCGGGCGAGGCGGGGAAGCGGCTGGTGCAGGAGGGGCGGGGCGCGGCCGAGCGGACTACGGCGCTGGTGCGCCGTCTGGTGGAGGGGTAGGCGGAGTCGTGCGTCGCCGGGGCCCCGGAGCGACTGTGTGTTTGTCGCGCAGGGGGCCCCGGCGGCGCACGACAAACCTACTTCACCACCACCCCTTCGAACGTCACCGACCGCGGCACCACCAGCCCGAACGTCAGCCCCGTCACCAGCAGGTCACTCCACCGGCTCCGCACCCGGATGCGGAGCTTCTCGATTCGCGCTCCAGTCCCCACCTGCCCCGCCAGCACGTCCTCCAGGTTCGGCTGCGACACCGGGAGCAGCCCCGCCAGGAGATAGACGGGGTGTTTGGTCACGCGAAACGGGACGCCCGAGTCCGCCGCCGCCGTCGGGGGGCCGGCCAAGCTCACCGGGACGCCGAGCCGCGTGCTGTCGAGCGTGAGCGCGCAGCCGCACGAGGCGAGCGCCAGTGCGAGCACCGACGCTCGCGCGACGAAGGAACGGTTCACGAGACTCCCGGATGAGGAAATGGGGCGCGCCGGGAACGGCGCGCCCCAAAGGTAGCGGCTTCAGTTCAGGTTGTGAATCCGGCTCACATCCCGAGCGGGAGATGGATCCCGGCGTGCAGGCCGACGCCGAACACGCCCCCGCTTCCGCCGCCCGCCAACTTTTCGTTGTCGTACGCGAGATGCGCGCCGAGCACGCCAAAGCTCAGATTGGCGCCGAACACGTAACCGAACTTCGTTGTGTTCCCGCCTCCGCTCACGCTCGTGTACCGGATCCCCGGCGAGAAATACGGCTCGACGCTGAACCCGGGGGTCGGTAGCGGCACGCTGATGCCCACCGCGCCGATGACGCGGGTCGCGGCCGGGCGCGAGGTGGCGGTAGAGTCCGAGCGGGCGGCACCGACCTGCACGTTGACCGCGACCGGGAGCAGAGAGCCGCCGATCAATCGGAAGTCCGCATTGCCGCCGAAGCTGGTGATGGCCTTCGTCGCCAGATCGGGCTTCCAGCTCTCCACGCCGACGCTGACGGTCAGCGTCCCGAGCCCGAGCGCCGCCCGGCCGCCCCACGTGTTGCCCTTGCCGTAATCGGAATTGGGCTTCGCGTAATCGCCGCTGATGGTCAGGCCGGTGCCGCCCTTGGGGCTGTTCCACACCGGCTCGCCCAGCCACTGCGCGGCCACCGGGCCGGCCGCGCATGCGATCATTCCCACCACTAAAAACCCGCGTCTCATAAGCGACCTCAAAGTGAATTGTTCGATGGCGGTGTGAGGGGAACTCACAGCCCGGGAACGCTGATCTCCACGCTCGCTCCGATGCCGAGCACGCCGCGAGTCGTGCCATTGGCGAACTTCTCGGAATCGTACGCGAGATGAATCCCGAAGGCACGAAAACCGGCGTTGGCCCCCAGCACCCACCCAAGGTTGGTCTCGTCCTTGCGCGTACCCGCCGGCGCGTTCCAGTACCTGTGGTAGCGGACGCCCGGCGAGAAGTACGGCTCGAGCCGGATCAGCGGAACCGGGAGCGGCGTACTGAGGCCCACGGCGCCCTGCGCGGTGCTGGCCTCGGGCAGGGTCTGCGTTCCGGACGTGACCTTCGCATGGTACGCCCCACCCAGCTGCAAATTGACGGCGACCGGGAGCAAGCTGCCGCCGATCAGGCGTGCCTGCAGCGAGCCGCCGAACGACGTGACGCGGGCGCTAGAATTCTCAGGCTTCCACGACGCCGCCCCGACGGTGAGCAGCGCCGAACCCGCGCCGAACGACACGCGGCCGCCGTAGGCCGAGCCCTTTCCGGCGTCCGCGTTGGGCTGCCCATAATCGGCCGCGATCCCGACGCCGCGGCCGCCTTTGGGGCTGTTCCAACTCGGCATGCCGAGCCATTGCGCTGCGGCGCGCGCAGCCACGAACGCGAACAATCCGAGTACTAACATTGCGCGCTGCATGAGCGACCTCCATCACGACCGCCAGCACACAGTAGGAACGGCCGGTCGGCGAGTCAACCGTGTGTCACTCTAATGCACCCACACGGCGCCGAGCGACACACCCTGGTTGTCGCCCAGACCGGCGCTCAGGCGCGCATCGAACGCGCGGCTCAGCCGGAAGTCGCCCCCGAGCCCGAGCGAGAACTGCACGTGGTCCACCACGCCGCTGCCGGCGATTACGTACATCGTCGGCTGTACGTAGGGCACGATGCTGATCGTCGACCCTTGCGGATTCACGCGCCGGCCGAGCGAGAGCCCCACAGGAATGATCATACGCGACGCGCCGCTCACGAAGGCGCCACCCACGCCGACGATCACCGCGCCGTCGAGCGGGAAGTCGATCGTGTGGGTGATCACGCGCTGCCGCGCCTCCGCGCCGAGCAGCAATTCCGTGTTGCCCGGCCCGCTCGGATTGAACATCCCCGCCTTGAACCCGAGGTCGAATCGGCCGCTCGCCATCCGGTACGCGCCCTCGATCGCGGTCCCGCCGCCGTCGGGGAAGCTCAACAGCACACCGATCTCCGAGCGGGTAAAGGCGCGATAGGGAGCGTTGAACGTCGTCGTGCCCGTCGCCTGGGCCGTGGCTGCGGTCACGATCCCCATGAGGGACGCGGCGACCAGCAAAGCCAGGGTGCTACGCATACCAGCCTCCTTCGGAGTCGACGCCGGACCGCGACACACAGGTACCCAACGGCGGTGGCATCGTTCCGCGCACGCCGCACCAAAACGCGGCGGCCCGCCCAGGCCGGCGGCGGGCCGCACGACACCCGGGGGGTGACCGTTAGAACCGGACCCCGCCCGTGAGGATGAACGTCTTACCACCACCCACTTCCCCGCGACCTTCCACGAAGGGCGTGAGCTTGCTGCCCTTCAGCTTGAAGGTGGTACCGCCGAGCAGGTTCAGTCCCGCCTTGGTGGCGGAGGTACTCACACCCCCCGCAGAGCCGGATGCGTGAGCGATGTTCAGGCCGCTACCGGCGTAGGGGCCCAGCGAGCTGCGCGCGGGGACTCGGAAGCGGTACGCGACGTTGCCGTTGATCTCCCAGTAATGCAGGCTCACGCCGGATGGCGCGCTGGGGAAGAAGTAGTCGAACGAGACGATGCCGTCGAGCGGTGTCTTGGGAAACAGGGACTGAAGCGGGAACACGCCCCGGGCGCCGATCCCGAAGTCGACGTCGCTGCTCCAATTGAGCTCCGCGGCGAAACGCGGACGCTGCCCCGGAGCGGCGGCAGGGCGGGCGGCCGGGCGCCGCTGGGCCGCGGCGAGCGTCGGCGCGGCCGCGAGCACCGACACGAGCACTGCACTGCCGATCAGCTTCCGCATACGGATAACCTCCGAGCGAGGAGTTGACGGGCGCGTGATACACCGCATCAGGACGTTTGGACTTGGTCGGCCACGACCCGGACCGCGTCGCCTACCACTTGAAGGAATCCGCCCGCCACCTCGAACCGGCTGGCGGCACTTCCTCCCGCCGCCCGTACCGTCAGCACGCCCTTTCCGAGCAGCGTCATGAACGGCGCGTGGCCGGGCAGAATTCCCACCTGCCCGTCGAACGCCGGTGCGACGACGGCGTCCGCGGCGCCATCGAATACCGCTCGCTCGGGGGAAATGACTGTGACGTGCATCACTCAGGCGCTGGCCAGGCGTTTTGCTTGCTCCACCACCTCGTCGATCGCGCCGACCATGTAGAACGCCTGCTCGGGCAGATGGTCGAATTCGCCGGCCACGACGCGCTCGAACGAGCTGATAGTGTCCTCGAGCTTGACGTACTTCCCTTCGAGGCCCGTGAACTGCGTGGCCACGAAGAACGGCTGCGACAGGAAGCGTTGCACCCGCCGCGCGCGTCCCACCAGCTGCTTGTCCTCCTCCGACAGCTCGTCCATCCCCAGAATCGCGATGATGTCTTGCAGATCCTTGTAGCGCTGCAGGATCCGCTGCACCTCGACGGCGACCTTGTAGTGGCGCTCCCCCAGGTACTGCGCATCGAGCAGGCGCGAGGACGAAGCCAGCGGATCCATCGCCGGATAGATGCCGAGCTCGAAGATCTGCCGCGACAGCACCACCGTCGCGTCGAGGTGCGAGAAGGCCGTCGCCGGCGCGGGGTCGGTCAAGTCGTCGGCGGGCACGTAAATCGCCTGCACCGAGGTGATCGAGCCCTTCTTGGTGGAAGTGATGCGCTCCTGCAACTCACCCATTTCCGTAGCCAGGGTCGGCTGATAGCCGACGGCTGACGGCATTCTTCCCAGCAGCGCCGACACCTCCGAGCCGGCCTGCGTGAACCGGAAGATGTTGTCGATGAACACGAGCACGTCCTGGCCTTCGACGTCCCGGAAATACTCGGCGACGGTGAGTCCCGAGAGCCCCACACGCAGCCGCGCGCCCGGCGGCTCGTTCATCTGTCCGTAGATCAGGGAGCAGGACTTGAGCACCCCGCTCTCTTTCATCTCGATGTAGAGGTCGTTCCCCTCGCGCGTCCGCTCGCCCACGCCGCAGAACACCGAGCGCCCGCCGTGGCCCAGGGCGACGTTGTGGATCAGCTCCATGATGATGACCGTCTTGCCGACCCCGGCGCCGCCGAACAGCCCGATCTTGCCGCCCTTCACGAACGGCGCGACCAGATCGATGACCTTGATGCCGGTCTCGAACACTTCGGTCTTGGGCTCCAGGTCGACGAACTTCGGCGTCTCGCGGTGGATCGGCCACCGCTCCGCGTCCGCCGGGATCGGGTCGCCCTCGTCCACCGGCTCCCCCAACACGTTGAGGATGCGGCCCAGCGCGGCCTGGCCGACGGGGACTGTGATCGGCTGACCCGAGTCCACCACCGTCATGCCCCGCACCACGCCGTCGGTCGAGCTCATCGCCACGGCGCGCACCTGGTTGCGGCCGATGTGCTGCTGCACCTCGGCCACCAGGTGGATCGCCGGTGCGCCATTGCCGCCATGATCGATGACCAGGGCGTTGTACAGCTCGGGCAGCCGTTCCGGCTCGAATTCCACGTCCAGCACGGGCCCGATCACTTGGACGACGCGGCCGACGTTCCGTGCGCCCGCCGCCTTCTCTGCCGATTCTTTTTTCTTGGTCGCCATTTGAGGTCCGTTCTCAGGGATCAGGGGCCAGGGGTCGGGGCGTCGGGGCGTCGGGGTTTGCCTCGCTGACCCCCAACCCCTAGCCCCTAGCCCCTTAACGCTTCCGCCCCGCCCACGATCTCCGCGATCTCCTGCGTGATCTGCGCCTGTCGCGCCCGGTTGTAGGTGCGCTGCAGCAGCTCGATAATGTCGCCGGCGTTGTCGGTCGCATTCTTCATCGCCGTGCGTTGCGCCCCGTAGAAGCCGGCCACCGTTTCCACAAGGGCGCGATACACCTGGTTCTGGACGTACAGCGGTAGCAGCCGGGCGAGAATTGCTTCGGCGGACGGCTTCAAGATGTAGCTCACCGTGCGAGCGCCTGACCGCCCATCCGCCCGGGGTGGGGTGATGGGGAGGATGCGGAGGGTGGTGGCCGGCGTGGAGACCGCGCTCTTGAACTGTGCGAACACGACCTCGACGGCATCGAGCACGCCAGTCTCGAACTGCTGCATCAGCGGTCCCACCAGCTCGGCCGCATGGGCGGCGGTCGGCTTGTCGCCGATGTCGATCCGCTGCGATGCCACCGGGCGCTTGGTGAACTTGAAGTAGCTGACACCCTTCTTCCCGACCAGGTGCAGGTCGACCGCAGCATCGGGCTCGAGCTGCTCGATGCGGGCTCGAGCCTCGCGGATCAGGTTCGCGTTGAACGCCCCGCACAGCCCGCGATTGGCGGTGATGAGCAGCAACGCGACCCGCCGCCCCGCCATACCTGCGACAGGCTGGCGCAGCAACGGGAACCGCTCGGCGAGATCGGGGGAATACAGGTCGGCCATCACCTCGGCCAGGGAGGCGGCGTACGGCCGGGCCGCGACGACGCGGTCCTGCGCGCGCTTCAACTTCGACGTGGCGACGAGCTCCATCGTCTTCGTGATCTTGCGCGTGCTCTGGACGGACTTGATTCGCCGGCGCAGCTCCCGGGGCTTCGGCATCAGCGCGCGGCGATCTTCTTGTACTCGTCGATGGCCGCGCGCAGCCGCGCCGCGAGCTCCTCGGGGAGCAGCTTGCGCGAGCGGATCTCCTGCCCTACGTCGGGGTGCTGCGCCATCATGAAGTCGAGGAACCCCTGCTCCCAGGACTTGATCCGTTCCGGCGCCACGTCGTCCAAGTAGCCGTTCGTGACGGCGAAGATGATCATCACCTGTCGCTCGACCGGCATCGGCTGGTACTGCGGTTGCTTCAGCACCTCCACCACGCGCTCGCCGCGCGCCAGCTGCTTCTGGGTCGCCTGGTCGAGCTCGGAACCGAACTGCGCGAACGCCTCGAGCTCGCGGTATTGCGCCAGGTCGAGCCGCAGCCGTCCCGCCACCTGCTTCATCGCCTTGATCTGCGCGTTTCCACCGACGCGCGAGACCGAGATGCCCGGGTTGATCGCGGGTCGCACGTTGGAGTAGAACATGTCGGTTTCGAGGAAGATCTGCCCGTCGGTGATGGAGATGACGTTGGTGGGGATGTACGCCGAGACGTCGCCCGCCTGCGTCTCGATGATCGGCAGCGCGGTGAGCGAGCCGCCGCCCATCTCGTTCGACAGCTTCGCCGCCCGCTCGAGCAGCCGGCTATGGAGGTAGAAGACGTCTCCCGGATACGCCTCGCGGCCCGGGGGACGCCGCAGCACGAGCGAGAGCTGGCGGTACGCGGCGGCCTGCTTCGACAGGTCGTCGTACACGCACAGCGTGGCCTTCTTCTCGTCGTACATGAAGTACTCGGCCATGGCGCAGCCGGCGAACGGAGCGATGTACTGCATCGGCGCGGGCTCGGACGCCGACGCCACGACCACGATGGCGTAGTCCATGGCGGCGTGCTCCTTCAGGCGCTCCACCACCGCCGCCACGGTCGAGTTCTTTTGTCCGATCGCTACGTAGATGCAGATCACCCCTTCGCCCTTCTGATTGATGATCGTGTCCACGGCGATGGCCGTCTTGCCGGTGCCGCGGTCGCCGATGATCAGCTCCCGCTGCCCGCGCCCGATCGGGATCATCGAGTCGATCGCCTTGATCCCGGTCTGCAGCGGCTCCTTCACCGGCTGACGCTTGATGATGCCCGGCGCCACGATGTCCACCTTCCGGCTCTTGGTGGCGTGCACCGGTCCGAGCCCGTCCACCGGGCGACCGAGCGCGTCCACCACCCGGCCGACCAGCGCGGGACCAACCGGCACTTCCAACACGCGGCCGGTGCGCCGCACCTCGTCCCCCTCGCGCAACGCGAGGTAGTTGCCGAAGATGACCGCGCCGATGTTGTCCTCTTCCAGGTTCAGCGCCTGACCCACCACCTTCTCGCCGCTCTGGGACGACGTGAACTCCAGCATCTCGCCCGCCAGCGCCGACGCGAGCCCGTAGATGCGCGCGATGCCGTCCTTCACCTCCAGGACCGTGCCCACCTCGCGCACGTCGATCTCGGCGAGGTCGGCCGCCTGGATTTCCTTGAGGAGGATCTCTTTGAGCTCGCCCGGTCTCAGCACGGAATCGGTGGCCATGGGCTCATGGGCTGGAGTTTGTGAAAATTATCACATAGCCGCCCCGCCGCCACCCCTCGCCGAATTGCGGATTGGCGATTGCGGATTGCGGATTGGGCAAACCGAGTCACTACGCGGGGGGCTTGCAGATCAATTCCGCAATCCGCAATCCGCAATCCGCAATTTCATATCCTCGACCGCGTCCTTCCTCTTAGGAACCGTTGCAGCACCCCGCGTGGCCCCGCCTCCCGCAGCTCCTGCGGCGACGCCCCCGCCACGCGGCGCGCCGCGCCGGCCAGGTGACTCGGCGACGCGTAGCCGAGGATCCGCACCACCTGCCGCACGGTGTAGCCCGGGTTGCCGAGCAGGTCCGCCGCGCACGCGGTGCGGGCCAGGTCGATCACGCGCTTCAGGTTCGGCGCGCCGCCGGCAGCGAACTGGCGCGACAGGTGCTCGCGCGTCACCCGCAACGCTTGCGCCACGTGGGCCGTCTGAGTCGGGACGCCGACGCGGCGCAGCACCTCCTCCCAGGCGGCCAGCTGCAGCCGGTCCGTGAGGCGCAGCAGCTTCGGCGCGTCGGCGAGCGCTTCGCGCCGCGCCACCTGCGCCGTCCGCGCCGCGATCCACTCGCCGGCGATCGCGCGGTCCACCCCCTCGACCAGGATACCGGCGAACCCCGCCGCGTGGCAGGCCGCCAGCAGCGCGCCGTCGTCCGGCCGCAGCGCCGAGAGCACGTACATCGGGATGCGGGGGAAGCGCGCCGGCAGGGCGAGCGCGGCGGCCGCGGCAGATGGAGCCGTGACGTCGAGCACCACGGCGTCGACGAGCCGCTGGTACAGCAGGCGCTCCACCCCCTGGAGGCTGCGGCACAGCCGTACGAAGCCGGCGTCGCGCGGGTACCCCGACTTCAGGGCGCGACGGGCCTCGCGCCGCGGGTGGTAGACCGGCACGACCGCCGTCACGTCGTCCCGCCGCCCTCGGGCGCGAGTGCCTGGACCATCTCGGCGGCCCGCTCGAGCACGCCACGCGCATTGTCGTAGGAGATCGTCTTCCGCGCCTCCGCCGGCGGATGCCAGGCGCAGTCGGTGATCCCCTCCTCCACCTGCGGCACCGGATCGCCGCGGCGCGACTCGAACAGAAAGAAGTGGCAGTACTTGTGGATCGTCTTGCCGCGGAACCGAAAGTACCAGTCGATCACCTGGATCGGGCCGTGCAGGATGAGATCGTCCAGCCCCGTCTCCTCGGCCACCTCGCGGCGCGCCGCCTCGGCGGGCGGCTCCCCCCGCTTGAGGTGCCCCTTCGGGAACCCCCAATTCTTGTACGAGTCGCGGATCAAGAGGAAGCGGGGCGGCCCGCCCCCCCCCGGGGCGCGCCGAAACACCACGCCGCCGGCGGAGGTCTCGCGCTGGGCCCGACGCTGCCGGTGCGCCATCCGCGTCTCCTAAAACACGCTGAACGTGAAGTACTTGCGCGGGTTCGCCTGGATGTCCGACAGCAGCTGTCGCAACTGGATCATCGTGAGGGTCGTCTCCTTGTACAACGTCGAGTCCGAGACGAGCAGGCCGAGCGTGCCGTTCCGGTTCGAAATCCGCGACAGGACGCTGTCGGCCGCGACGAGCACGCGCACCAGGCTTTCCTGGTTCTTGTGCGCCGCCCCCATCAGATCGTGAAAGTCCTGCGATGCCGAGCGGAGGTTGGCGCTCGTGGCCGCGGAGTTGTTGAGGATGGTGGCGAGCTGGCCCTGGTTGGTCGCGGAATCCACCCGCCCGAGCGTGCCCTGCAGGCTGGTCGCCGCCTTGGCGAGCACGTCCGACCCCTGGCGCAGGTTCGATCCGACCGATCCGATCACGTCGGCCTGCTCGTTCGTGACCTTCGCCAGCCGATCGGCGATCTGGCCGAAGTCCTTGATCGAGCGCCGCAGCTCGTTCACCGCCTCGGAGTCGAACGCGGTCTGGATGCGGCTCGAGACGGTGGCGATGTCGGTGGCGATGCGGCTCGCCTGCGCCGTCAGCTGGCCGATGTCCGGAAGCGTGGCGCCGGGCCACTTGCCGCCGCCCGCCGCCTGGGCCTCCACCAGCGCCTGGCGCACGTTGGGGTCGTTGGGCGGGGGCTCGCGGGAAATCAGCGTCGCCGCCCATTCACCGAACAGCGACGCGGAGGCGGCGACGACGGCGGGGACAGCGGGCGGTGTCACGCCCGAGTAGATCTTCAGGTCGGCCTCGACCCAGTTGCCGGGGGCCAAGCGGATCGCCTCGACCCGGCCGACCCGCACGCCTCGCAGCACCACCGGATCCCCGACCCCGAGACCGCCCACGGTGCGGAACCGCGCCGTGTAGACGGCCTCCGCCCTGCCGAGATGGGCACCCGAGAGCCACAGGGCCCCCGTCACCACCACCGCCAGGGCGGCGATGACCACCACGCCGACGGCGAACTCGTTCTCGCGCTTCATCCCGGCCGCCCCTCGATGAACTGGCGCACCACGGGGTCGCCGGTCTGCTGGACCTCGGCGACGGGGGCGACCTGACGGATGCGGCCCTCGTACAGCATGGCGATCCGGTCTCCCACCGTATAGGCGCTGCGCATATCGTGCGTCACGACGATTCCCGTCACCCCCAGGTGCTCTCGGGTCCGCACCATCAGCTGATCGATCACGGCCGCCGTCACCGGGTCCAAGCCGGTGGTCGGCTCGTCGTAGAGGAGGTAGCGCGGGCGTAGGGCGATGGCCCGCGCGATCCCCACGCGCTTGCGCATCCCGCCCGACAGCTCGGCCGGCATCCGGACCTCCGCGCCCGTCAGGTCCACCAGGGCCAGCGCCCCCTGTACCCGCTCCGCGATCTCGTCCTCCGACAGGCCGCGGCGCCGCAGCCCCAGCGCCACGTTGTCGGCTACACTCAGGGAGTCGAACAGTGCCGCAAACTGGAACACGAACCCGATCTCGCGCCGTAACCCGTACAGCCCCGCGCGATCGAGCGTCGAGACCGCCCGGCCGTCAACAATGACGTCGCCGGCATCGGGCTGCAACAGCCCGACGACGTGTTTCAGGGCGACGCTCTTCCCGGTTCCCGAGTAGCCGATGATCACCATGGTTTCGCCGTCCTGCACGTCGAGCGTCACGCCGGCGAGCACCGTCTTGCCGTCGAACGCCTTGTGGAGGTCCGCGAACTGGATCATCGCAACAGCACTAACGCCCAGAAGGCGTCGAGCACGAGCAACAGCACGGCGGAGTACACGACGGCGCGCATGGTGCTCTTGCCGACGCCCTCGGCGCCGCCGCGCGTGCCCAACCCCACGATGCAGCCGACCAGCGTGATCGTGAAGCCGAAGCTCGCACTCTTGAACAGACCGAACCAGGTGTCTTTGAATCGGTAGAACAACTTCAGGCCCTTGACGAACTCCTGGGTAGAGAGGTCGAGCAGCACGAGGCTCGCGAGCCATCCCGTAAGGATGCCGGTGAGGATCGCGAGCGCCACGATCACCGGGAACATGACGGTGCCGGCGAGCACGCGCGGCACGACCAGGAAGCTCTGCGGATCGTAGGCGAGCGTCTCGAGGGCATCCACCTGCTCGGTCACCTTCATGGTGCCGAGCTCCGCTGCCATGCTCGCCCCCACGCGGCCGGCGAGCGCCAGCCCCGCGAGCACCGGCCCGAGCTCGAGCATCATCGTCTTGCCGACCAGCGTGCCGACGAAGTAGAGCGGCACGGTGCCGGTGAAGGTGTAGGAGGCCTGGAGCGCGAGCACCACGCCGGTGAACGCCGCGATGAACAGCGCCACCGGCAGAGAGTCGACGCCGACGCGCCGCATCTGGACGACGGTCAGCCCACCCCAGGTGGCCACGTCCGGGAGGGCGCGCGCCATGTCGGACACGAAATGGCCGAAGCGGCCGACGGCCTGGACGGCGGCGACGGTCGTTCGGCCGATTTGGACGATCACGGGGCTAAGCTAACGTCGCACGTCACACGTTGCACGTCGCACGCGGGTGCCGGAAAAACGAAGCGGCCGGCGCTGGGCCGGCCGTTCGTGCAACGTGCGACGTGCGACGTGCGACGGGTCAGGCGGCGAAGCTCGCCAGCGCCTTCCCGACCTCCCCATCCCGCAGCCGCTTCAGCGCCCGATCACGCAACTGCCGCACCCGCTCGCGGGTGACGCCGAGCATCCCGCCGATCTCCTCGAGCGTGTGCTCGCGACCGCCGTCCAGCCCGAAATACAGCCGCAGCACCTTCGCGTCACGTCGCTGCAGCGTGTTCAGCGCGGACTCGATCTCGTCCGACAGGAAGCGGTCCATCGCCTGGTCTTCCGTGTCGGGGAGGTCCTCGGCGATGAAGCGCTCGATCAACGACCGGTCGCCGTCGGGGTCGAGCGGCGCGTCGAGTCGCACGTCCCCGGTGTTGAGGGCGGCGAGTGACTGCACCACCTCGAGCGACAGCTTGGTCGCGTCGGCGATCTCCTCCGGCGTAGGCTCGCGGCGCAGCGTCTGTCGCAGATACTCCGCAGTGCGCACGATGCGCGACAGGTCGGCCGTGCGGTTGAGCGGCACGCGCACGGTGCGCCCCTGGCGCGCCAGCGCCGCCAGGATCGCCTGGCGGATCCACCACACCGCGTAGGAGATGAACTTCACCCCCTGATCGGGGTCGAACTTGCGGGCGGCCGTGAGCAGCCCGACGTTCCCCTCGCCGATCAGGTCGGTCAGCGGGAGGCCGCGGTTCTGGTACTTCTTGGCGACCGAGATCACGAAGCGGAGGTTGCGCTTCACGAGCTCCTGCATCGACTCCTGGTCACCGGCCCGAACCTTGCGCGCCAGCGCGATCTCCTCTTTCTGCGTGAGGAGAGGCGTCTTCGACACCTCGTGGAGATACTGGTCGAGGATGTCGCGCTCGTGCTCGTGATGGCCCAGTCCGGAAAGCAGACCCCGACGCCGCCCGCGCTTCTTGGCGGGCTTCGCCTTGGCCACGGGGGCCGCTACGGCCGTCGCGGTCGCCCGGACGGCCGCACGGGGCTTCGCCCGGGCGGGGGAGGTCGTCTTCTTCCGTCGAATGTGCTTGGCCATAGTATGGTGTCGGATGCTCCCACTGATACCGCGCCGGGCCGAAAAAGTTCGCGCCAAGGCGCAAAAACGCTTGACATCCCTACAACGCCCAGATAAGATGCCGTGTTCCCGCCGGAGCGCTTTTGCGGGGGCCCAATATAACGGGGGCGTAGCTCAGTTGGGAGAGCGCGTGAATGGCATTCACGAGGTCAGGGGTTCGATCCCCCTCGCCTCCACTGCAGGGCGGTGACGGGCGGTCGGGGGGTTGGGGGGCGGTCGGGGGCGGTACAAAGAACCCCACTGAGCGGTTAGATTGGCGACGCACGCGGGAATAGCTCAGTTGGTAGAGCACAACCTTGCCAAGGTTGGGGTCGCGGGTTCGAGTCCCGTTTCCCGCTCTGGCACAGCGACGCGGGGTGGAGCAGTCTGGTAGCTCGCCGGGCTCATAACCCGGAGGTCGTGGGTTCAAATCCCACCCCCGCTACTTCCATTGCGGATTGTGGATTGCGGATTGCGGATTGAGGCTCGCGTGACTCCTTCAATCCGCAATCGCCAATCCGCAATCCGCAATTGTTTCGGGCGGTTAGCTCAGCTGGTTAGAGCGCCACGTTGACATCGTGGAGGTCACTAGTTCGAGTCTAGTACCGCCCACTCGCGCCCATAGCTCAACTGGATAGAGCGCTTGACTACGGATCAAGAGGCTGGGGGTTCGAGTCCTCCTGGGCGCACTCAGACGGCCGGCTGCGTCATCACATGCTCGCGACGGAAGCCGAGGCCTACGAGTCGTGCCGGAATCCTGCGCAAGAGCGGCACTCCGCCAAGTATCTTGAGTATGAGCGGCGGAGCCATTCGACCCTCCCTCCCCCTCCCCAGCACCCGCCGGATGATGCCGTCCTGGATCAGCAGCTGAGCGCGCTGGGTGACCTTCGTCGGCAGCTCCCGGCGTTCCTGAACCGCGGCGAGCGCCGCGACGGAAACCGTGCCGTTATCCCGCAGCGCAGGGACCAGGATGTTGGCTGCCGCAACGGCGTCCTGGATCGCCAGGTTGATGCCGACGCCGGCGACTGGTGACATGGCGTGCGCGGCGTCTCCGATACAGAGCACTCCGTCACGATACCAGCGATGCAGTCGATCGACCTGTACGGTGAGGAGCTTGATGTCGCTCCAGTCGCGCAGCTCGGCGACGCGCTCGCCGAGGAAGGGTGCGAGCCGACGGATGTCGGCACGCAACGCCTCGAGTCCGCGTCGCTGGATCTCGGCGAGCGCTCCTTTGCGCACGACCAGACCGCATTGCCAGTAGTCGCCTCGGTCGATCATGACGAAGATCTGCCCGTAGTCGACCCGACCCAGCAGCTGCCTCGGATCGCCCGGTCTGCGCGAGACGCGCATCCAGAGAACATCCATCGGCGCGCCGAACTCGATCGACGGCAGTCCGGCGGCTTCGCGCACGGTCGAATCTCTGCCATCGGTGCCAACCACGAGGTCGGCTAATACCTCCCGCACTCCCGCTGGCGTCCGCACTCGCACGCCGGTGACACGCTCACCGTCGAACGTGAGGCCGCTCACTTCGGATTCCATCTCCAACCGAAACCCGGGGTAGACTCTCGCTCTTTCCGCCAAAAAGTTGAGGAAGTCCCACTGCGGCATGAACGCCAGGAACTTGCAGCGGATCGGAAGATGGGTGAAGTCGGCGAGCGTGAGCGTGGTGTCGCCGATTTGCCCCCTCAGCTGGCGGACCTCCTGATGCGGCAGCTTCAGGAATTCGTCGAGCAGGCCGAGCTCATCGAGGATCTCCAACGTCGAGGGATGGATGGTGTCGCCGCGAAAATCGCGAAAGAAATCGGAGTGTTTCTCAAGGACTTTCACGCGGATGCCCGATCGGGCCAACAGGAGCCCGAGCATCATGCCTGCCGGTCCGGCACCGGCGATGCAGATCTGACAGCTCGGCTCGCCAGCCGCTACCATGCTCAACGGCTGGCCCACACCGACGCCTTCTTCGCCCACGACGTCGCGGCGTAGGAGGTTTGGAACTGCTTCGCCGTGTCGGCCAGGGCCGCGCGGTCTCCCCCCTTGTAGCGAGACACCCCAGCCCAGTACAGCGCCTCCGGGGCCGCGTCGGTCTCGGGAAAGTCCCGCACGATGGAGCGGAACCGCTCCTCCGCCTCGCGCCATTGCTCGTGGGCGAAGGCGGTGTGGCCCAGCCCGAGCGCGAGCTGCGCCAGAAAATCAGTGACCGGCAGAAAACCCTCGAACCGATACCGCTCGACGCCGCTCGAATCGAGCGTCAGGAGGGTCGGGGTCCACTGCACGCCGAACCGCTTGAAGGTGTCCGGCTGCTGTTTGATGTGGATCTTGACGGGGATGAAGTTCTGGGCGATGAACGTCGCCACCCGGTCGTTGGGATACACCTCAGCGTCCAGCTGAGCGCAGGCCCCTCACAACGGCGCGGCGTTGAAGTCGAGGAACAACGCTCGCCCGCTCGCCTTCGCCTCGGCCAACGCCTGGTCGACGTTGTTGCTCCACGTGATGTCCATAGGGACCTCCTCGCTAGAAGTGTTCGTCGGTCGGCCGGGAGGGGCCGAGTCGCGGGAGCACCTGGGGTCGCCCCCACGCGCTCGTCTGCCAGTTGTCGGGCCGCTCGACCTGCCGCACCCACGGTGGCAGGGTCACCGCGAGGTGGCGTGCCAGCGCCGCGACGTACGGCTCGTACATCTGTCGCAACTCGGCGAGCTGCTTTGTCGCGGCCGCCGCGTCGGCACCGTCGCGCAGGCGCAGTCCAGCCTCGGCGAGGCGCTCCCGCAGCCTCGGGAGCTCGGCGTCCGTGAGCCGCTGCGCCGGCTCATGCGGGGGGGTGTTGAAGACCTGCGCGAGATCCACCACGGCGTGGCGCGCCATGGCGAACGTCAGCCTCGCCTGCTCCACGCACCACCCCTCCAGCCCAACCATGACAAGAGCGCTGACGTCGAGAATCGTCGTCAGGGCACCGAGCCACGACTGGTTGTAGTGCTGCGAGCGGAAGTACGCGAGTGCCGGATAGGAGAGGTGGCTCTCGAGCACATCGGCGGACCAGCGCTCCCACTCCCGTAACAGCTCGGCGAGCGCGTCCCCGCTCTTGTCCCACCGGTAGCGCCACAGCAGCTCGCCCGCGGTCGGCGGTGATCCGGCGCGCGCGTCGAGCAGCGATATCGCCATCTCGCGGCGCGAGAAGGCCTGATAGATCACGGGGAAGTAACCGATCACGAGCGCCAGGAACGCGAAGCCGGTCCCGGCCTCGATGACGGTGACGCTTTTCGCGATCGCTGTCCGGGGCACGACGTCGCCCAGGCCGAGCGTGAAGAACGTCGTACCGCTCATGTAGAGGTCGGCGCCAAATCCGGGGCCGCCGCCCGCCATAGTGAGCGCCGAGCCCGCCGCCCATTGCAGCATGCCGAAGGCAAATACGATCCCGCTCGCCCACAACGCCAACAACAGGAGCAGCGAGAGCGGACCGTAGAAGCTCAAGAACGCATCGCCCGTCCGTCGTGGCAGGAGCGGGGCGATGCTGCGCCAAGGGCGCCAGGTGGTGCGGTAGAAGAACTTGGTGAGGCGGAAGCGGCCCGCCACGCGCCGCGGCAGAATAATGGTCTCGAAGGCGTCCCACAGGACGATCGCCAACAGGGCGATCCCGACGAGGCCGACGACCCATCGCATGACAGGGAACTTAGCGGACCTTGGGGAACTCAGCTTTGTTATCCTACCGAGTGCCTGAGCGTAGCTCTAGGAGGTTACATGTCCATTCGGCCGATTAAGTCGATCATT